>Ga0207685_10000006_pt1 | contig 284255 bp, 269 predicted proteins | sample LARL111metaG_FD_184350 | JGI IMG/M metagenome (GOLD analysis project Ga0207685, IMG submission 184350) | Corn, switchgrass and miscanthus rhizosphere microbial communities from Kellogg Biological Station, Michigan, USA - LAR L11-1 metaG... | ecosystem: Host-associated > Plants > Roots >...
GTCGTCACGAGAAATTCAATCGCCCCGGCATCCGTACACATAACTCGCGGTTATATCTCATCGATTTCGATATTCGAAGACAATCCGGCGGGATGCGAAGTGATCGAAGCCGGCGCCGAATCCGTTGTCATGCCAGGACTGGTTGATACTCATGTCCACGTCAATGAGCCGGGCCGGACCGAGTGGGAAGGTTTCGAAACGGCAACCCGCGCCGCGGCCGCAGGCGGCGTGACTACGATTGTGGATATGCCGCTGAACTGCATTCCGGCAACTACAACGCCGGACGCGCTGGAAGGTAAGTTGAAAACGACTGCCGGCAAGCTATGCGTGGATGTTGCATTCTGGGGAGGCGTCGTGCCAGGCAATACAAAGGAACTGGCGGCGTCGTGGAATGCAGGGGTTGTCGGTTTCAAATGCTTTCTGGTCCACTCCGGTGTCGATGAGTTTCCGAACGTGAGTGAGAAAGATCTGCGCGAAGCGATGCCTGAATTGGCGCGATTGGGAGCGACGTTAATAGTTCATGCGGAGCTGCCGGGACCGATTGAACGATGTTGCGAACAGGCAAGTCACGGTCATGATGGCCGCAGATATTCGACATTTCTGCAAAGCAGGCCGCGCGAAGCCGAAAACGAAGCGGTTGCGTTGATGGTTCGCTTGACTCGCGAGACCGGCTGTCGTGCTCATATCGTGCATCATTCATCGGCTGGGGCTCTCGATATGCTGCGCGAAGCGAAGGCATCGGGCGCAGCCATAACTGCCGAGACGTGCCCGCACTATTTGCACTTCGCCGCGGAAGATATCGCCGACGGGGCGACCGAATTCAAATGCTGTCCGCCAATTCGAGAACGCGAAAACCGCGAGCAACTTTGGAAAGCATTGGCCGACGGAACGATAGATTTCGTCGTCTCAGATCATTCACCCTGCCCTCCGAAAATGAAATTGCGCGAGCAGGGAGATTTCATGCAGGCCTGGGGAGGCATTTCTTCCTTGCAGTTGCGCTTGCCGGTGATGTGGACTGACGCCAGCGCGCGCGGCGCCGGCATCAATCAACTCGCAGAGTGGCTTTGTCGCGCGCCGGCGCGACAAATCGGAATGGCCCACCTCAAAGGATCAATCGCCGTAGGCTCCGACGCTGACATTGTGATTTGGAATCCCGACCGCGAGTTTCGCGTCGAGGCATCAATGATTCATCATCGCCACAAGCTAACGCCCTATGATGGCGAGATCCTGCGCGGTAAAGTAGAAAAGACTTTTCTTCGCGGCCAGATCGTTTATGATGGCGGCGAGTTTGCTAAGCCTAAGGGTAGACTGCTCCTGCGCCAACGCGTCTGAATTTTTTGCGGCTTTGCGACTTGGCGTGAAAGCCATCTCGCGCAAAGCCGCCAAGTCGCAACGCTCCTATGGACTCTATTGAACTAATAGATCTGGCATCAGAACGTCTTGGCGGCGCGGTGCTTGCTGCTAACGACGAATTCTTCGCGCCCAGGGAAAATCTACTGAAGCCGTCGGCGCCTATTTTCATCGAAGGCAAGTACACGGACCTGGGCAAGTGGATGGACGGTTGGGAAACGCGCCGGCGACGCACGCCGGGATTCGACTGGTGCCTGATTCGTCTGGGATTGTCAGGCTTTATTCGTGGCGTCGTCGTAGATACGAGTCACTTCAAAGGCAATTACCCGGAACAATGTTCGCTGGAGGCTTGCACGATCGACGGAGTACCGGCGGCAGGAGAGCTGATCGGCGATTCAATTCAATGGATTGAGATCCTCCCGAAGACAAATTTGAACGGCGACTCGCTGAATCAATTTGCGATTAGCAGTGATCGGCGCTGGACACATCTTCGTTTTAAGATTTATCCCGACGGCGGTGTGGCTCGCCTGCGCGTTCACGGTGAAGTTGCGCCTGACTGGAATCGCCTGAAAAAGATCGGCGGCGAGATCGATCTCGCCGCGGTCGAGAATGGCGGGTTTGTTCTTTCGTGCAGCGATATGTTTTTCGGAGATCGTCAAAACCTGATCATGCCCGGGCGCGCGTTGAATATGAGCGACGGGTGGGAGACTAAACGACGGCGCGGCCCCGGACACGATTGGACGATCATCAAGCTGGGTTCGGCCGGTCACATCCGGCGTCTCGAGGTTGATACTTCCTGGTTCAAGGGAAACTTCCCCGAGAGTTGTTCGCTCGAGGCTTGTAACGCTTCAAATGCATCGCCTGAGATGTTGCAGGATTCTTCGTTAGCCTGGAAATCAGTGCTGCCGCGGACCATGCTGCAGGCGCACACGCGTCACTTCTTTGATGACCTGACCGGCGTGGGAACAATTTCGCACGTGCGCTTCAATATTTTTCCCGATGGCGGCGTCGGTAGGTTGCGGGTGTTCGGAACGATTGAATGATCACTGCATTCGATCATTTGAATAGGCTTCCGCCTGAAGACGCCCAGGCCGAGTTTTTAAAATGCTGCGGTTCCAAAAGCTGGGCGCGCGCAATGACAAAAGCGCGGCCGTTTGAAAATGCAGATCACCTTTTGCATGAAGCGGATCGCGTCTGGTGGTCACTTGATCCGGCAGATTGGCTGGAAGCGTTTCGCGCTCATCCAAAGATCGGAGAGAAGAAGGCGGCTACAACTCAACCTGAAGAAGCCCAAGCCTGGTCGGAGCAGGAACAATCAGGTACTCAGAACGCGCCGGCCGGTACAATGGTTTTGCTGGCTGAAGGAAATCGAGAGTACGAACAGCGCTTCGGCTTCATTTTTATTGTTTGCGCAACGGGAAAGTCTTCGGAAGAAATGTTGACGTTGCTGAATGAAAGGCTTCAGAATGACCGCGAAACGGAATTGCGGGTCGCCGCCGGTGAGCAAAGAAAGATCACCCATTTGAGACTCGATAAACTAATTGGAAGCTGAATGCCAGCCGGTATCAACCGGATCAAAATGAAGTACTGCTCCTTACTAATCCTGCTCCTGCTCTTTTCCGTCCCCAGTTTTCCCGCGCCCAAGATTCAGAAAGAGACGTTCACTTCGCACAATAAGAAGCGCACGTACTATCTCTTTGTCCCAGATTCAGTAAAGCAGTCCGCGCCGTTGATTGTCTTGCTGCACGGTTCCGGCCGCGATGGTCTTTCTTTAGTCGACAAGTGGAAGGATGTCGCGAACAAAGAGGGGATCATTCTCGCCGGACCGGATTCAGCCGGTTCGGCCGGTTGGTCTGCGACGGAGGATGGGCCGAGCGTCTTGCACGACCTGGTGGAGCTGCTCAAATCGAAGTACTCGATCAATTCCCGTCGCGTGTATCTGTTTGGGCATTCAGCCGGCGCGGTCTATGCCATCGAACTCGCATTGATGGAGTCTGAATATTTTGCCGCAATGGCAATTCATGCGGGCGGCTTCAGGGACAAGAATGAATTCGACGTGATTAGCCGCGCGCGTCGGAAGATTCCGCTGGCAATTTGGATTGGCACTAACGACCAGTTTTTCCCGCTGGCGTCGGTGAGAGCAACTCGCGACGCGCTCGTGGCCGACGGCTTCACCGTCGAAATGACGGAAATGCCTGGCCACGATCACTGGTACTATGATCTCGCGCCGCGCATTAACGAAGCTGCCTGGCAGTTTCTGAAAAAGTACGAATTGCCCGCTGAACCGCGCTACGATGAGTATGCCGATGCCAGCGAGACGCTTGGATTAAACGAGCTAATTAACGAGGTGAATGCGCTACAAGTCAGGGTTAATGATTTAACGACCGAAATTAATCTAAAGGATGTGGCGCTCAATGCCCGGGACTTTGTCAAAGACCGGGCTGAAATAAACAAGATCGCTCAAGACGAAGCTAACCTTCTCAAGGATGCTGCCGCCACTTCTCGCGCGGCGGCGGCCAAAGCCGAACAAGCCGGGGGGCTGAGGCTGAGCGACAGATACCAGCAGTTCCTGAGGTTAGTCGCCCAACACAACTCGAAATATGCTGAAATGCTCGATGCGAAACGAGAACAGGTCGAGGTGTTATTGGGAAGCGAATCGTTTGTTGACATCAACGCCAGGAGAAGCGAGATCCAGAAGAAGATCGACAAGTTGCAGCGAGAAGCCAATGATTTGCAGAAGCAGGCGCAAAAGGCTATGCAATAGCCAGGATTAATGAGCGCAATTACCACACACGTTCTGGATACTTCGCGTGGCCGGCCCGCCGACGGCGTACCTGTCGTGCTTGAAATTGAATCTGCTGACGGCAGTTGGAAACAGATCGGCGCCGCCACGACCGACGCGGATGGCCGGGCCAAGGACCTCCTGCCGCCCAACTTTGCCCTGCATGGTGGAGTTTATAAGCTAACTTTTGATACGGCGTCATACTTTGCTTCGCAAAAAGTAGAAAGCTTCTATCACGAAGTCAACATTGTCTTCGAGATTCACGATCCGGCTCAGCATTATCACGTGCCTTTGCTCTTGAGTCCTTTCGGATATTCGACGTATCGCGGAAGCTAGTGTTTGGAGCACCGCCTTCAGGCGGAATTCCCGCAAACGTCCGCCTGAAGGCGGAACTCCGAACTCCATAATGATCAATCCGACAATCAGCGAATGGCTTAACTTCATCGCGCGTTGGGTCCATGTGTTCGCCGGCATCATGTGGGTCGGCACGACGTATTATTTCACCTGGCTGGATGCGCGTTTGAGCGAAGAAGAGAAGGCGCTGGCCAATACCGGAAACGCCGCGCAGATCTGGATGGTCCACAGCGGCGGCTTTTATGTGGTCGAGAAACGGAAAGTGCCGGACGAGCTGTCACGCAAGCTGCACTGGTTTCGCTGGGAAGCCGCCACGACCTGGTTGAGCGGCTTTGCTCTCTTGATAATTGTTTACTACCTCGGCGGCGGCGCTCTGATTGACCGGGACATAGCCGATATAAGTCTCGGCACCGCCGTGGCGATCGGAGTTGGCACGCTGATCTTCGGCTGGCTGATCTATGACTTGCTGATGATTTCGCCGCTGGGTCGAAACGAGAAAGTCTTCGCGCTGGTGGCTTATCTTCTCGTCGTGGGCTCGGCTTATGGACTGACCCGGGTGTTGAGCGGCCGCGCCGTTTACATCCATGTGGGCGCCATCCTCGGCACGATCATGGCCGCGAATGTCTGGATGCGAATCCTGCCGGCTCAGCGAAAAATGATCGACGCCATTAAGGCAGGACAGAAACCTGACGAACGTCTGGCGGCCCAGGCAAAGCTCCGTTCAAAGCAGAATACTTTCATGGCCGTCCCGGTCGTTTTCCTCATGATCAGCAATCATTTTGGTGGAAACACGACCGGCGGTTTTGACTGGATTCACCTCGCGGTGTTGATTCCTGTCGGCTGGCTGGCGGCGAAGTTTATTCGCCGGGCCTGAGTAACTCCATATTATGTTTGAGGAGCTTGATTGGGAAGACCCAAGGCCTGCCGGACAAGTAGTTGATCGTGTAGAAATTGAAGCGCGAGAATTGTTGCGCAGCTTTTTCGAACGGAATCGTCACAATGTGTATTTCTCAAGGCAACTAGAAGTTCAAAATGAGGATCGATATTTTCACTGGATAACTAATCGAGCAATTAGAGATCTTGAGTCTGAAGGAATAATCCTAAGCGAGAGGCGCAATTTGAGTAGCGGCGGAACAATCAAGGTTCTTTGGCACAAACGGTTCCGATACTACAAGCGGGAGGCTGCAAAGCTGGTTACCTTGGTGAACGAATACTCCGCTCCAAATATTGGCGCCGCGCTCGGGTTACAAGGAGAAGCTTTGATTCTCGAAGGCTTCGCGAGCATCGAGTTCATAATGAAGGGGCGTGACAAGAATGAGTATGGAGGGCAAAGATGGACTCAAACTGATCACGACGTAGACTTTATTTTCGAGCGCGACGGCAGAGCCTACGGAATAGAAGTGAAGAACACGCTAGGATATATGGAAAGAATGGAGTTCGAGACGAAGATCGAATTATGCCGTCACTTAGAAATTCGACCGGTCTTTGCGGCCAGAATGTTGCCAAGGTCGTGGATCAATGATCTCGTAAATGTCGGTGGGTTTGCGTTGATCATTAAGTATCAGTTGTACCCTTGGGCTCATAGGGAGTTAGCGAGAAGAGTGAGAGCTGAACTAGGCCTACCCGTAGATGCGCCTAGAAGGTTAAGTGAAGGAACGATGGCTCGATTCCTCCGTTGGCATAATGGATTGTGAATTCTGGAGAAGATTCACCGGGCATGGCCGTTAAGTCCTTATAACTCAATAGTTCGTGTGTACCTCTATGAATACGTAGTGTCTAGTGAGCGGCGGGGGACAATATTTACGGCCGAGGGGCGAGTTTCGGAAAACCTTTCTAGAAAATAGTCAGAAATCCATTTCGAATTTAGCCCGTATTGAGGTCCCGAGGCTATTAAAGAATTGGCCGAGGTGTTGGCTGCCCGTGTTGTTTTGCACATCGCGAGGATTGAAATGGTTCGTGATATTGAAAATAGCGACGCCGCCCCGCGCTCTCTTATCGAAGAATGGGATCTTGAATCCTTTCAGAATTTGCACATCAAGCGACATGAACATCGGAAAACGACCAGCTCGATTGCGCAGCCCAACGAAATGAAGACGATCATCGACGATCGAGAAGGGAAAGCCTGAGCGGATCTCGAACGCCGGCGTTACCGTGATGGCCATGGGGGCCTTCAACTCGCCATAAGCGAGAAAGCGATGGGGCGCGTCGAATGGCAGGGGCCCATACTGGTTTGCCCGAATAGCCAAAGATGGAAAGTCACTGAGGAAATTGTCGGATGTATTCAGATCACCGCGCGCTTTCGACCAGACGTAAGAAAAGTTCCAGTTGTGAAAACGCTGACTATCATAAGCCAACAACGCCTGCGCTTCGTGGTATTGTGAACGGCCTCTGCTCTTGAGGACATACATTCCTTCGCCAAACCTGTTCACGCGTGGAATAACGATCGCCTCATTCATTGTTGAGCGTTCCAGAATTCCGATCCTGGCGGTGAGGTGTTTGGTTATGCCGCGATCGACCTGCACGCTCCAACGCGTGCTTCGCGCATCGCGCAGCGGGCCTCTAATCACATTTGCAAAATGCCGGGGGCCATCGATAACTGTGACCCCGTCCGGCGCATAGCTGGTAACAATGCGTTCCGGAAAACGGCTGGGCGCTGCGGCGCCGAGAACGGAAGAATCAAACAGCGGGTCATCATTCTCATCCAGCTGCCAGGGGACGAAGTACCTGGATGACAAAGGACTTCGATCATAAAAAAGTCCGACTCCGCCGCGGACAATCGTGCGATCGTTTCCGAACGGAAGAAACATCAGTCCTAAACGCGGCGCGAAGTTAACTCGTTTAGAAATGCTGTCGCGATCGAAACGCGTACCCAGATCGAGCGTCAAACTCTTCTTGATCAGCCAACGATCCTGGAAGAAAGCGCCAAGCTCGGTGAGGGATCTGTTAAGCGACGTCGGACCCGCAAAATCGATTCGCTCGCTAAGTGTTTGATCGCGACGAAGAATTGAAATCGGCCGGAAGTTGAACGCCCCGACCAGCATCGTAGAATCGAACTCAGCCCCAAGCTTTAATGAGTGTTGACCTCCCAGGGAAATGGGGCGAGCAAAATAAGTTTCCAGCCACTGGAGCCGTTTGGAAGACCGCTGAGAATTTACGAAGTAATTTCCCGTGTTGCCGTCCGGAAGATACGTCAATCCCAGTGGGCCCTGCGGGAAAACCTGGAAGTGAAAAGTCTTGTAACTGACCAGCGAAGAGAGAAAGGATTCGTTGCTGAATATCGCTTGCTCAGACAGCGAGAAAAGCTCGCCCCGCTGTTTTGTATTCGGCCGAGTCTCCTGAGGATTGAACGTGTCAAGTCCGACGAATCGCACTTTCTGTGGAAACAGTCCACCAACAAACTTCAGGCTATGCCGTTTGTTGATGGTCAGATCGAATTGCGTGAAAGAGTCGAATGATTCGGACGCTGAATCGTCGCGCGGCGCTTTCAAACTTGGCACGCGCACTCGCGAATAGCGATATTCAAACGATTGCAGAAAACTGAGCCGGTTTCGGATCAGCGGCCCGCTAAAGGTCATGCGGGGACGGAACGAATCGAGCTTGCCGCCAATGACGTTGCGATAAGTCGGGAAAAACCGCGAAAGGTTGAACTTGAATTTGTTGCCGCCGGTTTTTGTTTCCAGGTTCGTAGCGCCGCCTGAAGCGCGGCCGAACTCTGCCGAATAGGGATTCTCTTCGATATGCACGCTCTCAGCAGCTTCGACCGGAATATCAAACGCGAGATTGCCGCTCACCGGGTCAGTAACATCGGCGCCGTTCACCGTATAAGAGCTCTGTCCGGAGCGGGTGCCTTTGACATGATTTAATCCGTCGGCGCCGCGCAAGACTCCGGGAGTTAAGGGCAGGGCGCTCTGATAATTTTCAGAACGAAGAGGGAATTCTTCGAGCTTCTCAGCGCGAACTGTATTTGAGGTCGTGGTTTCGGAAGTGCTCAGCAGGCCTTCTTCCTGATGAACGGTGACCGACTCAGTGACCGTGGCCGTTAACACGATCTCGACTACCAAAGCTGCGCCGGTCGTCAGGTGAATTTCCTGTTTGGCGGCTGGCAATCCATCAGCTTCCGCGGTCAGTATATAGTTGGCTGAAGGCAGATCCAGAAACGCGAAATTACCGGATTCATCGGTGACGGTTTTGACGGGAGCGCCCTGAACGTCTCGATTCATCAGTGTGAGGCGTGCACCAGGCACAAGGTACGCCCGCGCAGAAGGATCGGCCGAGGCAGCACTCACCGTGCCCTTGATGCTCCCCGTTAACCCCTGCGCGTTCGCTACCGAGGAAAACCAGGTGGCCAAGACTAGCAGGCTGAGCAAGTAAACAAGCACACGACCGCGCTCTGATTTTGCCGTCCCCAATTGGGCGAACGGTTGTCGGCCAAAGCCGGCGCCGAGTTCTATCACGCAACCTCCCGGGAAGAACTAGCTCTCAGCAATACGGTTAGCAGGTCGGTCCACCTCCCACAACCGCAGTTTCAATGGTGGGCGCGAGTTGCGTCGGCCGCGACCCGACAGTTTTGGCGGTGGCGCAACAGTTAAAGGGAACTGGTATGATGCCGTTTACGATCTAGAAAACCGGCCGCAGATCGATCGGGAATTTCTTTTGAGCGGCGAGCTTATCTCAGATTCATCAGGCTTACAAGCGCTACTGTCACTTGATAATGTAGTCATTTTCAAAGTTGAACCCATAAGGGTCCGGCACATCATTTCATCTCATCCAACCTCACCTAAGCTGTGACATCAGGAGAGTTGTTAGTTATTCGCCCATATGGGGATCCTAAAGTCCAACAAACCTAATTATTTTGGAGCCCCTCCGTCTGTGCGCTATCACACATAGCCCATTTAACCCGAATCTTTGCTCAGGATCGAAAATGACCTGTTACCTGGCACTTCTTCCACTGGCCGAAAAGCTAAGAACTTAATAGATGGCAAGCTAAGGCATCTTCAGAATTGATGGGGAATCCTTCGGCGTACGAGCGTCTTTTTTAGGTTCCTGGGGTTTACCGCCGCATTTGGGGCGACCTTAACTCTCTCTGTTAATCACCGCACCAGCATGATCACTTTGCGTTCGCGGGCGCCGTCGAACTCGCAGAGAAAAATGCCCTGCCAGCGACCCAGGAGGAGTTCGCCGTCTTTGAAAGGAACAGTCACGCTCGGGCCGATGAGACTGGCTTTGACGTGAGCATCAGAGTTTTCCTCGCCGTGACGAAAGCCCATTCCGTATTGCGGAATCAGAGTGCGCAATGCGTGCAGCATGTCCCGCGGCACGTCAGGGTCCGCGTTTTCATTGACGGTGAGACCGGCGGTGGTGTGCTGCACGTAAAGCAGCACCACGCCTTCTTTTGCGTCTGATTCTGTCAGGCGCTTTCGTACTTCATCAGTGAACTCGACGAGTTCTTCGCGCTGGTGCGAACGGATTTTCAGAACCTGCATGGAGAGAATTGTACCGCAAGAAGAACGCCGCAGACGCCGCCGGAACAGCGACACAGAGAAGTCGGGGCAAAACGCCGAATCCTATAGTCGTTCGAGCCTCGCCGATTGCTTACGGCCTGCCCTCTGCCCAATGTTTAGTGCTTTCTGTGTATCTGCAGCGCCTGGCGTCACGTCACTACGGCGCGACGAATCCCGACAGCGGATTGCCATACAGCATTTCCGTCTTCCAGGCGTTTCTGTCCCATTGCCCGTCCGTATCGCCCAACACCTGCGCTGGGACAACGATGCGGAAGCCGAGGACGTGGTTGTTATTCACAATTCCGTTATCGACAATCTTTCCGTCCGGCCCTACGGTAAACTTCAGAACACGAGTCAGTTTTCCATCGCGCAGCACGCGCACTTCGTATTCGCCGGGATTCTCGTTCAGGTAATGCCCTGGGTGAGACTGATGGGTCCGGCTTTCAACGGCACCCACTTTCGTCATGCCTTTGAAGTGCCAGCAATCCACACTCCAAACGGGAACGATGCCTTCGCGATCCACACCAGTCGTGCACCACAAAGTCGAATCACGATAGGCTTCGGGTGTTTTCAACACTCTCCCGCCGGCGCCGTAGAGTTTGTAGTTTTTCAAGCGATCGTTATAAAGGATCAGCTTATCTCCACTGAGAACTTTTCTGAACGGTTCGTACTGGGCTTCTTCCGCTTCAGTCAGATCGCCAAATACTTTCTGGCCCGCGTCGCGCACAGGCTCTCATAACGTGCTGCCGGATCCCGAGCCGAATAGAATGGTTCCGCTTACGTTCGGATTTGGGCGACAGAATTGGCACAAATAAACAGGCGTCCGTCCGGGGTCTCGTCAAAGTGAACCGTTTCAGCTTCGACCCAGCGGTTAACTTCCCGCACACTCACGCCGGCCGAGATCGCAGCTTCTTCCGGGCGAAGCATCAATACGCCTTCGTCGCACCGGCAGCACCAGCTCAGGGAGCGCTCGCGCCCTCCCCGCATAACCAGGCGCCTGTGTTTTTCGACCGTAATCTCTACTCGCCTTTTCATCAGTTTGGGGGAAACCTCTTCGGGAATTCGAACTTGAGCCAAACATTGTCGTCGGTTCTTTGCCCTGCATTCTCAACGGGAATAGAATTGCCGCGGCGTCAGGACTTTCGATTCCGGCTGAAATCCGAAAACCTATCGGTTACACAACATAGCTGAGCCTATTCATTAATGGTTTGAAAGTCCTCAGGATTTCTCAAACATTTCTCAAACGGTTTTAGATTCTCCCTTATGGAAGAACACGGCAAGCGCCTTTTTGAGTTTGGACCGTTCCGAGTGGATCCGGTGGAGCGGGTGCTGCTGCGCGAAGGCGAGTCAGTGGCTCTCACCTCGAAGTTGTTTGACATCCTACTCTTGCTGGTTGAGAACAATGGCCATGTCGTCGATAAAGAGCGTCTGATGAGGGAAGTCTGGCCTGATACCTATGTTGAAGAAGGTAACCTCACCCAGAACGTCTCGGTACTGAGAAAGGCTCTGAAAGATGACGGTCATCAGTACATCCAAACTGTCCCCCGTCGCGGTTACCGTTTTGTCGGACACGTACACGAACTGGTTGATGAGCTGGAATTGATTATTGAAGAACACTCACGGTCACGCGTGGTCGTTGAAGAGCACCACCCAGATACTCCCGAATCTCATCAGTCTGCCGCGGCGATAGTCCCAACTGGATCAAGTGATGCTTTAAGAACCCACGCAAACTGGAAAACCGGTCCACTGACGTTATTCGTGTCCGTGACGCTGGCAGGGATCGCGATTGTGACGGCGTACTTTGCTTTTTCGGGTCGGCCAACGGTATCCACGAATGTCAATGCGCTAACTAAGCCGCGATCCATCGCAGTCCTTCCCTTTCAGCCTCTAAACGTTAATGCCGGTGATGAATTTCTCGGTCTGGGAATGACCGATGCGATCATTTCAAGACTGAGCAACATCAGGCAAGCGAATGTTCGGCCCACGAGTGCAGTGCAAAAATATTCCGGTCGGCAAAAAGAGGCTGCAACTGTCGGCAAAGAACTGCGCGTGGATTCGGTTTTGGAGGGCACAGTCCAAAAGGAAAGTGATCGGATCCGGGTATCGGTGCAGCTTATCGACGTGAAGGAAGGGAAGACAGTTTGGGCCCAGGCGTTTGACGAAAGATTCACTAATATCTTCGCGCTGGAAGATGCGATCTCAGAAAAAATCGCGCAGGCAATGACCCTTAAATTAACTGAAGATGAACGGGCGCGACTCGCTAAACACTACACCGAGGATCCAGAGGCGCATGAGTTCTATCTTCAGGGACGATTCTATTTGAACAAGTTCACTGAAGATGGAACGAAACTGGCTCGCCAGTATTTTGCACGCGCAATCGCGAAGGATTCACATTATGCCGAAGCATACTCCGCGCTTGCCGAGTCTTACGCTTTCGGGGAAATCGGCTTGGCCCCTGCAGAGGCATTTCCGAAAGCTCGAGACGCCGCAACCAGGGCGCTCGAGCTTGATGAGAGCGTGGGCGAAGCGCATGCTGCCCTGGCCCAGGTCGCATTTCTTTGGGATTGGGACTGGCCTGCGACTGAGAAACAATTCAGGCGCGCGATTGAACTCGCGCCCGGCGATCCGGAAATCCATCACATGTATGCGCACTACCTCAGCGCGATGGGCAGATTTCCCGAAGCGCTCGCCGAAAGCCAGCGGCTGCTGGAACTAGATCCGCTTTCACCCGCATCGCGCAACCATCTTGGCTGGCACTACCTTTATGCCCACGAGTTTGATCGAGCGATCGAACAATACAAACTTGTGCTGGCAATCGATCCCAACTTTGCCGAGGCTCACCGTCAACTCGCTGAGGCCTATTCTGAGAAGGGAAGATTTGACGAGGCGGTCGCCGAGATGAACAGACGGTTTGACCTGATCGGTCGCGGCGAGGACGTGCCCGCGCTAAAAAAGGCTTACGCTACGTTTGGCTGGAAAAGTTTTTGGCAGAAGCGACTTCAATTCGCGCTGGAGCGAAGCAAGCACTCGTATATGTCAGCATCGGGAACGGCATTTATCTATGCTCAACTCAGGGACACGCCCGAGGCGCTCAGCTGGCTGGAAAGAGCTTACCGAGAGCACGATCACGATTTAGTCTATCTCAAAGTTGACCACACCTGGGACAGTCTTCGCTCTGAGCCGCGTTTTCAGGAATTACTCAGACGAATGCGACTTGCATAAACACGCGGATCCTACAACAGACACCTTCACTCTTCTTCGATACTCGGGAAACGCCGGACGCGGATGGTTGAGTTTGCCGGCGGCGCATTCGGTGCAAAATAAACCGCGCGCGCGCCCACCTCAGCTCGGAACTGCCCATTCTCGTCGTAAAGCCGCTTGTATTGCAGCGTGTTTCGCACCACTCCCTGAATGTATAGACGTGTTTCGCGGAAGGGAACCGCCTCAGCCCACTCATCGAGCTCGAGCGGAAGCGTCGCGCGCCATTGTACGACGCGCTGGGGACCAGCATTGTAAGCCGCGGCGACGTATTCGATGTGGCCGTACTTGTCGAGCTGATCGCGCAGATATCCGGTGCCAAGTTGAATATTCAATCGCGGCTCGAACAATGATTCCATCGTAATCGTGCGTTCAACTCCGTATTTTTTCGCCGTTAGTATTCCGGTCGGAACGACGACCTGCATTAGGCCATAGGCACGAGCGGATGAAACTGCGCGTGGATTGAAAACTGATTCCTGTCGAATCAGACCCGCGACCTGATATGGGTCCAGCGAACGCGCGCGCGATTCCTGTCGGATAATGTCCCAATAGACAAGTGGATAGAAGATGTCCCACTCATCTGGACGCATTTCTTCCGGCTTCATTTGGGAATAGTCAGGATAGCTGCGCTTCAGATAATTCAGCGCCTGCACATTGTCTTCTTTCGCGCGATAGATTTTAGCGATGGCCAGGTTTACGCGCGGACTTGTGGGCGCCGCGACGGCGGCGGCGCTCAACTCCTCCAGCGCCCAGTCGTCTGTGCCAGTGATCGAAAGTTGATCGGCTTTGGCAATCTTTTCATCTTCGGGAGGTCCCGCCGTTTCTTCCGCGACTGTCACTGTTTGGAGATTCGCCACCGCGCGTCCAACCACTGAATCCGGGGAAAAGTCCGTCTGCGATACATTCCCGTTACGAACCATCGTGTCGAGGCGCTGTTTCGCGAGATAGCCATACCAGTTGGCGTCGTAACGGCCCAGCAGTCCCTGATAGATCGCGCGGGCTTCGGCAGTTTTGCCTGCTCGTTCGCTGTCGCGCGCCGCCCAATAGGCGGCTTTACCGCGAAAATCTGTATTGTTTCCCGCGTAAATCGCGAGGTGATCAATCAACTGCTGCGATGATTCGGCAAAGTTCTTCGCATCATGGGCTTGCCAGGCAATGTAGAACTGCGCCGGCGTAACTTCTGCGGCGCCAGGATAGAAGCTCAGGGCGGCGTGATAAAAATAGGACGCATCGCTATCGTCCTTCAATTCTTCTGCGTGCTGGCCGAGTTGGACAAATGCGCGTTTGCTCCATTCGCTGTTGGGAAATGTTCGGTGCAATTCATCGGCGGTGCTGCGCGCCTGCGTCCATTGTTTCGCTCGGCCATACGCAACCGCGAGGGTGAACATGGCTTCAGAGCGCGCTTCGCCCGCCGGCATCGGTGTAGCCGTCAAAGCAGCCGTCGCGTCCGCAAATCTTCTTGCATTCGCGGCGGCATTGGCACGGCGCGCCTGCAATTCGCCCGTCGCGCTGGCCGGGAAATGGGTGAAGGCATCGGAATAGGCATCGAACGCTTCACTGAAATGCCTGGCGGCCAGGAGTTTTTCCGCGCGGCTGACCGCCTCGTCGGCTGAAGCCGGCGCCACCGTCGAGTTCAACCGCGGAATTGACGCGGCCGCCTCGGCGGCTTCTGCAGCAGCCGGCGCAAAGAAATAAATGCGCCGGTAGGCAGCCAGCGCACCATTGGGATTTCCACTTTGCTCGTACGCTTTCGCGCCTAAGAGCAGAGCGGTTCCATCGTCTTTCGTCGTTAGTTGCTTTAACACTATCGGCACGGCGGCGAACTGGCCATCCTGCATCAGGTATTGCGCGTCGCGCAGCATCGCGTCTCGGGCGCGCAACGAACCCGGAAAGTCGCGCGTAAGCTTTTCGTAGGCGGCACGCGCCTCGACACGACGGTTCGCCTGATCCAGCGCTCCTGCTCGCATCCAGAGCGCGTAATCTCCGATTGTCGTGTAGTCGGTGATCGCACTCGAGTCCAGCAACGTCGCGGCGCCGGCAAAATCGTTCGCCTTTAATTTGATTCGCGCGTGCACAATGCGAGCCAGCGCGCCGGCAGTCGTGCGGGGGTAATCTGCTTCAATCCGCGCCACCGCATCTTCGCCGGGTAGTACTCCGCTGCGAGTCATGCCGCGCAAGGTCTCGCGCGCCTTCAGTTCCTGCGGAGTTTGTTGCAGTGTGCGGCAGCCGGCGATCAAAAACAGCGGCGCAATGACAGCCATCGTGGCCGTCAAGGCCGCGACCAAAAAAGCGATGCGATGGTTATGAAACCCCGTCATAAAAGCCCTATTGAACAACTGTTCCATCTATTGAATCATAGAATTACATTGGAATACGACTACCGCATAGCGCCTTTTCAGTCTTGCTAACTCTTGATTTTCGCGCTTCTGGATTTCGAGATAATTCGGCGGCGGATTGCCCCAGCAGGAAGGGCGAAAAAACCGAATCTCGCGGCGTCTGCCATCAACCAGCTTGCCATTTCGGCAGCGCGCTTTCATCTCAATTAGTTTGTCTTCGACCTTCACTCCCCTGCGGCTCAGGCCAACGCTGCTGATAACTTCGTCCAACCCGACATCCCTGGGTAGGCACCCAAAGTTTCTCGATCGCATTGAATCTTTCTCCTGGATGGACGCGGTTAAGTGGGATTTACTTATGAAATCGGCGCGTCGCTGTCGCTCGGCCCGCGCGAGAATGATACACAAAAGCGATACCAACAGGACCGCCACGACAAAGCTAAGGACTGAAGCTTTCTCCCGCATAGTGCCAGCTAGTTTATCACGCTGACAAACGTGGATGGCACCTCTCTAAAGTCGTAGATTAAGCGATGCGACTGCCGGCGGAAAGTTGGTTTACTTGAGGTTCTTAATGTTGGCAGGCTTTTCGAAGAGCGAGTCGGCGATCGGTTGATTGTACTCGACTGAGTCGTAATTTATTCGGCTTGTCTGTTTGCCGTTGATGAAATGATCAACCACGAAAAAAGTGACGATGCCATTGACTGTTACCGGTTTCAACAGATGATCTTCTTCAGTGACCTGTTCCATTTCATCAGTGTCAGGGTTCTTGCGCTTTCGCTGATAAATGACTTTTGCGGGCAAGCCCTCTTTCGCGTCGAACTCATATTCGATCCAGAAGCCGTCCGTGTAAGTCAGGCGCACGGTTTCATTGCGCCGAGCCAATCCGGCCTCGCGCCGGCCCACATAACTTACGGTTGCGCCTTCTTTTCGCCACCATCCACGCAAGAGGTTTTCAAAACCCGTTTTCATCGAGGTGTTGAAATCCTCTAATTGCTCGGCTTTCTGGTCTTTCAGATTTTTTACGGAGCCATCAAAAACCCAGCCCTTACCGCTGCTGTTGCCGAGAATTGTGCGAATGCCGCTGCTGGTGAACTCGGTGCGCTCTTTGTCGGGATAGACAACATAGTCTACGAATTTTGAAGGTACTTCCGGCGAGCCGTCTTTGTATTGCGAGAAAATTCCGCGTCCAATCAGCGTGCGGACGTTCAGATAATTGCTTCCACCCACAACCTCGAGGCCTCGCTGCACTAACTTTTGCGCCTTTTCATCGCTGGTTTGCGCCGACGGCTGAACAGTCTTGTCCGTCTGGGGACGAACCTCAGTAGCCAGCAAACCGAGCGCGATGGCAACAATGGCCGTGGGTATTATTCTTGAAATGGAAGTGGTAAATCTCATAGCGTCAGAATTGTGCGTTTGAGTCGTTCGCAAGATTCCTACTCCAATCATCTTTGATGTGTCAACATTGCGTGTAGTTTAATGAAGCCGATTGGCAATCCTTGCCTGCATCCGCAAGCTTTGCCGGATAATAACTCGTCACAATCGGCCGTTGAAGGTAGAATCCCGGCGCCCAAAATACATGAGCAGGAATCCACAATCCAGGCACGCCGTAGCCGCGCCCGATGATCACCGGGCCGCCTTAATCGCAGGTTTTCTCGGCTGGACGCTCGACGCTTTTGATTTCTTTCTGGTCGGCCTGTCACTAACAGCCATCGCCGCGGAATTTCACAAAGACGACAAAGCTATTGCCTTGTCGATTACTGTGACGCTTGCCTTCCGTCCCGTAGGCGCGTTCATTTTCGGCTTGCTGGCGGATCGTTATGGACGGCGTTTGCCGTTGATCCTGGATCTCATTTTCTATTCATTCGTCGAAGTCCTTTCCGGCCTGGCGCCAAATTACGCAACGTTTATGGTGCTGCGGGCGCTGTTTGGAATTGGGATGGGAGGCGAATGGGGCGTTGGCGCTTCTCTGGCAATGGAAAAAGTACCGCCGAAATTAAGAGGCGTCCTTTCAGGTTTGCTTCAGGAAGGCTATGCGGCGGGTTATCTGCTGGCTGCCGCCTGTTATTTCTTCGTTTTTCCGCGCTGGGGATGGCGGCCGATGTTTTTTATCGGCGGATTGCCCGCACTCCTGGCGATTTTTGTACGCCTGAGGGTTAAGGAATCGGAAGTCTGGGAGAGAACGCGACATGAAAACTGGAGCCAACTTGGCCGCGGCATCGCCTCGCACTGGAGATTATTCATCTATCTGGTCCTCTTGATGATGATGATGAACTTTGTCTCGCACGGGACCCAGGATTTGTATCCGACTCTTCTTAAGCGCGCCTGGAATTTTAGCCCCCGAAAAGTTGCCGCGGTCACGGCGTTCACCATGGTCGGCGCAATTTCAGGTGGAATATTGTTTGGACTTCTGTCGGATCGCTTCGGAAGGCGCCGCTCAATGATCATTGCGCTGTTCTGCGCGATCCTCGTCATTCCACTTTGGGCGTTGTCACCGGCGCTATCGCTCCTGCTCGCAGGCGGATTCGTCATGCAGTTCATGGTTCAGGGCGCCTGGGGAATAATTCCAGCTCATCTCACTGAGCTCTCACCCGACTCGGTCAGGGGCTTCCTTCCGGGATTCTCATATCAATGCGGGGTAGCATTGGCGGGTTTGGTCACTTTTATTCAGGCCATCTTTGCGGCCAGAACTAGCTATCCGGCGACAATGGCTTTGACAGCGCTGACGGTTCTTATCGGCGCAATCGTTGTAAGCGCTTTGGGTCGAGAAAAGCGCGGCATCACGTTCGGCGAAACGGTCAGCGTCAGCGAGTGAAATTCAGTTAGTTCGCGATAGGTCAAAATGATATGGCAGGTTATTCCAATACGCCACTCGTAAAGAAGCTCGGCATCAAGGCCGGCTTTACTGCAATCATCCTTAACGCTCCGCCAACATTGCCGCAAGAACTCAAGCTACCCACGGACATCGTTCTCAATCCGTCTTCTGCGAAGGCGATCGATTTCGCACTACTCTTTGTTAAGAAGGAAACAGACCTGCGCAAGAGATTTGCGAAACTTGGCTGCAGACTCAATCGCGCGGGGATGCTCTGGATTGCCTGGCCGAAGAAAAGCTCCGGCGTGAAGACCGATCTGTCATTCGCTAACGTGCAGGCAATCGGACTGGAGGCCGGAATGGTCGATACAAAAATTTGCGCAATCGATGATATTTGGTCCGGCCTAAAGTTCGTCTACCGCTTGAAAGACCGCTAAGTTTCCTCACTTGTGATCACTTGACTGGGGATGAAAATTCTTGAAAGCATGCTCCAGGCGGTCTAACAATCACGCACGCCACAACGATTGTGGAAAAGGCTGTGAATAATCCCCGCAGAATTCGGTGTAAGGCTTTGAGGCATAGATAATTGCAGCATTTTGCACAAGCGAGCGGCAGCGCCTCAAAACCTTTGCGTACAACAGTTTCGGTTCTTTCGCTATTAACACTCGCGTAACTCGTCTCTAACAAGAGCACTAACTCCTTGAACGATCGGCGCATGTCATTAAGTCACTGCTGGAGCGACGGCATCTTTGGGTGATTTATCAATTCTCGTTCAGGTGATCCCGGTGACTTGTTCGCGCTTCATCTATGACCGCGATCGGAGTGATGATCGAATCAACTAATAGTTGGACCATGATCAAATTCATCGAAGCTATTGCGCGAAACATAGGGCGAACGATTTATGCTTGATCGTCGACAGCCCGTTTTCATTGATTCATTTTCTGTTGAGCGGGCGGTTAACGAATCTTCCGGGTCGATGCTGATGTTAACGCGATGACTTAACTGATCGCGTATCTGGTTTTTTCTGAGACGGTTGCAAATATAGTCTGCTCGCTTAACCAAGTCATCGCGCGAAAATTGATTTGAATCATGATTGCGCGCGAGATTGAACATTAGAGGTTGCAAATTTTTTCTTGATACATATAATGCGTACCCCTTGCGAGTTATTAAATAAATCATAAGTCGGGCGCAGGTGGTTGAAGAGCGTTTGGTAATCATCTTTCCTCGCAAGACCAGGGGCGGCCTTACGTGCAGTGAGTTTTAATCCTCGCGGTTAGTTGTCGCAGTCAATGCGCGAAAGCGTCGCCGCAATGCACGTCAATCCACGCTGAGTTTTCCGGGTCAAACTGAAAAACTCATCGCTAATATCAAACGGGGTTCAGGGGCACCGAGGGCGTGACGTGGTTTCTCGTCGCAGGGCAGACTTTTTTCGAAAGCGGATTTGAAACGATGACAACGGCAGCTCAAGCAGCGACGACCGAACTAAAAAAATGCCCCCGCTGCAGCGAATCCCTGCCGCTCTCCGAATTTGGCGTCTGCCGCGCGCGCAAGGACGGGCGTAATCTTTACTGCAAACGATGCATTCGGCAAAAAATTGCTAACAGCCGCCAGGCATTACGCGAGTATAAGCAGGCGCGAAGTAAACATGGCGCGGCGCCTGTTTCCGGTCGCAAGCACCTGAGTCTCAGCAGTCAGGCAAGCCTTTCGCCGGCACGCATCGCGCGAATTCTCAGAAAGATGAGCCCCGCAGACCGTGTGCGCGAAGCGATTCGTTGCGGCGCGCACACGCAAAAAGAAATTGCCCAGGTCACCAAGCTGCCAAAAGACGAGATTGGCGATGCTTTGGCCAATTTGCTGCTCTGGACGCGCGAGATTCGGACCGAAATCGTTAACCACGCGCGCCTGTATTTCGTGAACGAGATTGGTGAGCAGTTGGCAGGCGATCCGGCGAGCAAATCCAGGAGAACCCAGGCGCAGCCCCGTCAGCTAAAACTAGCGCCTTCGTTCAGTTCTGTGCACGATTTGATGCCCGGAAGGAAGCCTTTCGCAAAAGGCAAGAAGCGCGGTTCCGGGCGCCCTTCGACCAGGACCAGAGATAAGACCGAAGCGGCCTAACCGCGCCGTCTATCTCTCAAAGTCGCACATTTCACTCAAAGGCTTCCAAAACCTCTTCAGCGTGTTCGTCCGGCTTGACCTTATCAAAGATTTTTTTGATCTTTCCCTTTTCATCTATTAAAAACGTCATGCGGTGGTTCCCCATGTACTTTCTGCCCATGAACTTCTTCTCGCCGTAAGTGCCATAGGCTTCGGAAATCGCCTTGTCGGTATCCGCCAGCAGGCGGAACGGAAGATCAAACTTCGCGGCGAATTTCTTATGCGAAGCTTCGCTGTCCAGCGACACCCCCAGGACCTCGATGCCGCGCCGCTTGTATTTTCCAAATGCATCGCGAAAGGCGCACGCCTCCCTGGTGCAACCCGGGGTGTCGTCCTTGGGATAAAAATAGAGCACCACTTTCTTTCCCCGAAAGTCTTTCAACTTGACCGTTTTGTCTTCACCATCGCGAACTGTGAAATCAGGGGCCTTATCACCTTCTTTTAAAACACCGGGCATGTTGTTTCCTCGTAGTCGCTTGTGATAAATGGAACGGCTACCATATTGCGATCTTAATTTCTAATTCACAAGGAAAGAGGTTATGGGTCAGTTGCAGTTCAAATGTTCGGCAAACCTCAGTTTGTCGCAGTAGATTGACAAGCTGAAGCTGGTCGGACGTCAAACGTCAAACTAGCCCACTGCCGGAAAGAGCGTCCGCGGCAATGACGACCAGGAGCAAATCTGCGGTAAAAAAAGCCAGGGCCGGGAACGGTTCTTCGGGTTACTGGATGGTCAAACAGGAACCGGACACTTATTCGTGGGACGATTTTGTGCGCGATGGCCGGACAGACTGGACCGGTGTGAGAAATTTTCAGGCCCGTAACAACCTGCGTCAAATGAAAAGCGGTGACCGCGTCTTGTTCTACCACTCAGGCAAAGGAAAATGTGTCGTGGGAATCGCCGAGGTGGCCAGGGCCGCTTATCCGGATCCGACTTCAAAAGATCTTCAGTGGGTTGCCGTCGATCTCAAACCGGTCGAACCCCTGTCTGAGTCGGTCCCCTTAACTTCGATTCGCTACCACGCAAAACTGGGAAAGCTGCCATTGATTCGACAATCTCAGTTGTCCGTGATGCCATTAACCAAAGAAGAGTTTACGGTGATCGTCGGCATGGGGAGCGGAAATAAGCGAAGAAAAGGGCGCTAGTCTCCCAGGGCGGAAGGCGGCGGGTCCTGTTCAGACTGTTCGTCTGGCTCCTTAATCATCTCGACAAATTTCTCGACGTCTTTACGCGTCCGTTCCATCCGGCGCCGGCTTTCCAGATAGGCTTGCCAAACCGGCGTTAGCGTCAAAGCTTTGGTCGTGTCCTGATCGAGCGCCTGGGCCATTAAGGCAATAAGATCGCTGACAACTCGCGTGTGGTCCAGCAGTGCTTCAATGATTGAATGGGCCAGCGCCGCCTGGTCTTGATCGTCCTGACTGATCAGATCGGCAGATTTTTCGTCGCTTGTCATGGACGCGTCTAAAGCTATTCCCCGTACCAACTTCCGCGAACCAGAGGTAGTTCCGTGACATTTGCGCTGACTCTCGACTCGCCGGCTGCGACTTTAACGCTCGTCGAGGGCGCCAAATAGTCGTATTTCACATAGCCTAAAGCGATTGTGCGTCCGAGATGGGGAGAAAAAGCTGAGGATGTGACGCGGCCGATCTCTTTATCGTCATTTGAAAAAATGCCGGCGCCGGTTTCCAGAACGGTCTGTTGCTCGACAATCAAGCCGGTGAGTTTTTTCGCAACGTGGCCACGATATTTAATTCGGGCGATGATCTCCTGACCCACGTAACAGCCCTTCGTAAAACTGACGGCGTCATCCAGGTTCGTCTCAGTGACTACATTTGTTTCATCCATGTCGAGGCCATAAAGGGGTATCCCGGCCTCTATACGCAGGATTTCGAACGCGGCAAATCCGATCGGAATTGCGCCGTTTTCAACCAATCTCGTCCAAAGGTCTTCTGCCGCCTCGGCCGCGACGAAAAGATCGAATCCATCTTCGGCCGTATAGGTGGCCCGAATCATAGTCACTTCGGTGTTGGCAAACGTGGCAGTGACTATTTGCTGACGCTCAACCTCCAATGTCGGCGTATCGAGCGTCGCCTGCAGAACTTGCTCGGCCGCCTTGCCCTGGAGTGAAATCATGACCATCGATTCCGTAACGTCGGCTATGCGAAAGTCGCCGGCCAGCGTGAAACGATCCAACAGTTTCAAAGCGATTTCATGTGTCGCACTTTCGGTATCGATCAGAAAATCATCGCCCCGATTAATGACCCGCACCGAGGCGAGTAGACGTCCCTGGACGGTCGGAAACGCCGCCGGCATCCACGAATTCTTTGTAAGGGTTTTTACGTCGTTCGTAATCAAGCCGTTAAGAAACGTCACAGCTTCCGAACCGCGCACCAGGATGCGGCCGCGCGCGGAAAGATCGATCACCCCTGCGCCCCCGTTACGGACAGTGTTGTATTCGGCACCTGCGTCTCCATAGTTCTCCGGCAGCGCCCAGCCTTCGCGCTCGGTCATCGTCGCCCCACTCCGGCGATGACAATCGTCGAGCGATAGAACGCGAACGGCACTCTTTTGGGCTACTTCAGCCATAGTGTTAGACACATCTACTCCGCGTAAACCTCTGTGCGCTCTGTGCCTCCGTGTTGAATCGTCAAGGAAAATTCACCACCGAGACACGGAGATCACCGAGAATTCTGAATAAGCTCCAAAGGTTGGGCTTAGATCAGAAACCAATGATACCGCTATCGGCAAGTTTCTTGATCATACGCAGGCTGTCCGCTTCGCGAAAAGGACAGATTGACAGGATGGATTCGATATTGGATTCGCCGTTGATGCGCGAGAGCATGAAACCTTCTTGTGGCCCCAGCCTTTCATGTTCGAGCTGCTCCTGGGTCTCAATGATTTTGGGGACTGATGTTGGCGACAAACCATTGCGGAAAACCTGGGCCACGAATTTCTTTTCTGCTTCTTCGCGTAAACGGTGCGCCTCAGCACTCTTGGGCTCCGACTCAAGCGCGCTATGAATGATCGCCAGGGCGTTTTCGACGTTATTCTCCTTCAGCTCAGCACGAGCCAGGTTGAGCAGTTCCGGAACGGTTTGCGGCAAGTTAAGCGCCGCTAAATCCGTGGCCGCTTCGACGGCGGACTGCGGCGCTTCGCCGGCGACCTTAATTGTGCCCTTGTTAACCAGATCGAAGAGCAGGGCGCACGCATGAAACAGCGAGGTGTGCATGTTGTAGCAGATCTCTGCGACGGTCATGCGCTTCTCGACGTGATAAAGGACCTGGCGAGTTTCTTTGCTCGCGTTGAGCGACTGGGTCCATCCCGAGGTGAGCTCAAAAAAAGTCCGGTCCGAGGGAATTACCGTTCGGTACCTCGCCCATTCATCGATGCGATAAATGCCGTCCATGATCACGGAGGTGGCTTCGACTCGAATTCTGATCAAGTCGTCCGGCAAAGGTTCATTGTCAAAGAACTCGAACTGCGCGTCTTCCCAGATGAACAGATCGTAGATGATTTCCAGCGTGCGCGTGCGCAGGACCTCAACCACGGCGGGCTGGCTGACGAATCCGCGCGAAGACAAAATCACGCCCAACTTGCCTCCGGACCGGCGTTGTATCTCCATTGCTGCGGAAAGCTGCGACTCATCAATCTTGCCATAATGAAGCAATATCTGGCCCAGGTACTCGCGCGGATCGTTCGAGCTTGATCCGACGATTACTCCGTCCTCGAGATAGATGTGCTTGGTAATGCTGCCGCGGCCGATTCTGAGCGTGCCCGTTTTGTGGCCTGCCGCCAGAAACTGGAGCAGGTCAGAGACACTCATCGTGTTCAGAGTTCCGCGAATTCCCATCAGCTATGCAGTTCTTTAGTGGAGGGGGTTATGAACAACGTGGAACCCAGGGCAAGAACTGAGACCAGAAACTGCCGACCCTGACAGATTACAGTTTTCGCCGGGGAGTTTTCAAGAGTTAAGTTGCAAGTCGCTTGTCGCCCTCCCGATTTGAACCAAAAGAAGGCGAAAATTCAGGGGAAAAGGGGGAAGGAAAAGGGTGAGGAGGAAGGTAAGAATCTATTTCCTCGCCCTGTCCTTTCCCCTTTTCGCCCTTACCCACTTCTATGGCTTCAGCGCGCTCCGGGCAAGCTTCTTTTTGAGATCGACGTAGCCCTGATCGCCGGCGACGAGCCGGCCCAGCACTTTGCGAATTCCCCGGTGGCCGCGCGCGAACTCGATCATGCGATCAGTAAAAGGCGCGCCCCAGAAGTTTCCATAAAAGCGCCGGCGCATCTGCGACGCACGTTTTAACTCGCCACCAAAATCATTCCGCCAGCGATCTTCATAATCCAGGGGTTTGCCGGCGAGATAAGCATCAGCAAAGAGTTCGGCTGATCGAAGCGCGTAATAGATGCCTTCGCCGGTCACCGGATCGGCAAAGCCGGCTGCGTCGCCGAGCAAAGCCCAGTTCTCGCCACAGGCGCGGCGCGTGTCCCACGTCCGCGGCGCCAGTCCGGGAATGCGCGCGGCATAGCGCTGCGCGGTGTGACGCAAATTGTCGTAGCGCAAATTGTTAATTTGCGTAGCTTCCCTTTTCCACAAACGCATCTTCGGTCGCGAGTCACCAACTTGCGCTCTTTCGTAATAGCTCACCATAAAATCCCACAGCAGCGCGTCGAGCGACTTGTGATCAAAAGCATCCTGCGTCGTTGCGATCCCGAACGAAACATGATCGACCCGTGGAAACGCCCACGCATAGCCCACCCACTTTGGCAGAAATGCGACCACCGTCGCCGCTTCGCCGGAATCGGGCAAAGGCGCACGATAACCGAAAGCCACTTCCATCTCTGCCGGCGCCAGGGGCCCGGCGAGCTTTTTCCCGATCGCGCTGTTAGCGCCATCAGCGCCGACGAGAAATCTTCCCGTCCATTCTTCGATCGTTTTCCTCTCACCGCCGGGCGTAACGCCGGTTAACAACCAACCGTCCTCGAGACTCTTCATTTGGCGCAGAGAAATCTTTCGATTGACGATGATCGCACCCGCCGCGCGTGCGCGCTCGCGCAGGAAAGTATCGAACGAAATCCGTGAATATACTGCGAACGGCTCGTCGAGTTTCAGATGAAGGTGCTTGCCCGAAGGCGAATACATGTCGAGCTCGTCGATCGTTCTGCCGACAGCCTCGAGCAGATGCGGCCAGGCTTTGAGCGCTTTCGAGGTCACACCACCGCCACAGGCTTTTGGCTCGCCCGGCGGCCGGCCGTCGAACAGAGCAACGCTCACGCCCTCGCGCGCGAGACGTTCTGCTGCAAATGAACCTGCGGGGCCCGCGCCGACAATAAGAACCTCGAAGCGATCCATGCGGCGTCATCATAAACCGCTAACCGATGGTTTAGGAACAGGCTGGTTTGGAGTCCCGCCTTTAGGCGGTTTGATCTGATAATCATGATTCCGCCTGAAGGCGGTACTCCGAACCGCGCACAGGCTTCTGACATGTGTTGTCACCGGTGCTAAAATATCCGCGTCAACGAACTCACTTTTAAGTTTCTCTGTGACTCTCGGTGGTTGATCTTTATGGCCAACACGAGCTCATTAGTCTTTGCCGGAATCGCGCCCCATCCGCCGATCATGGTGCCGGAAGTCGGACAGGAATCGATCGCCGAAGTGCGCAGCTCGATCGACGCAATGGCTGAACTCGCCGAGCGGCTGACGGCAAGCGGCGCCGAAACCGTGGTCATCATTTCGCCGCACGCGCCACTCGATCCGGCGGCCTTTGTCGCTTATGAAGGGCCGCAACTCTACGGTGACTTTGCAAACTTTCGCGCGCCGACCGCGTCCGCACTTGCCGAACTTGACGAAGGATTACTGAACGAAATTAGCCGCACAGCCGCAAATCAAAAACTGGAGGTGCTCAGGATCCGCGGTTTCGACCTCGATCACGGCACGCTGGTCCCGCTTTATTTTTTGCAGAGGAATGGCTGGCAGGGCCGCCTGGTGGCGCTGGGCTACAATTTTCTCTCGAACGAGGAACATGTCCGCTTTGGCAATTGCATTCGCCGGGCGATTGATGAGATTGGCCGGCCGGTTGGTTTTGTCGCCAGCGGCGATCTCAGTCACCGGCTACGACCGGAAGCACCCGCGGGCTACCACCCCAAAGCGCATTTATTCGATGAAGCAGTTGTCGATGCCATCCGCACCTGCTCAACCGGTCGCATCGTGAACATCGATCACGAATTGCGCCGCACAGCCGGCGAATGTGGGTTTAGATCGATGCTGGTGGCGCTCGGCGTCGCGCAGGGACTTGAGCCTTCCTGCGAAGTCATCAGTTACGAAGCTCCCTTCGGCGTCGGCTACATGGTCGCGCAGTTGGTGTCAGCCGGTAGAGGATCCCGACCCGTCGCGGTGGCAAGCGCATCGCGCGCTCCATCATCTTTTGGCGCCGAGCTCCCCGCCCTCGCCCGCCTCACGATCGAGACCTTTATCACAACCGGCACAGTCATCACGCCGCCCGAGAACGCTTCAGATCTCCTGAGCGCCCGCGCCGCCTGCTTTGTCACCATCAAGATGAGCAATGGCGATCTCCGCGGCTGCATCGGCACAATCGAGCCGGTCGAGGACACACTCGCCGAAGAACTGATCGGCAATGCGATCAAATCAGCTACGCGCGATCCGCGTTTCCCACCCCTGCGCGCAAACGAGCTGCCCAATCTGAAATATTCCGTCGACGTGCTCTCTGCGCCCGAGCCGGCGCAACTCGAAGATTTGGATCCGAATCAATATGGCGTGATTGTTGAAGAGGAAGGCGGCACGAATAGAGGTTTGCTTTTACCGCACCTGGAAGGCGTCGACACCGTTGCCAAACAGCTTGAAATCACATATCGCAAAGCCGGCATCACCCCCGGCACGCCCGTTAAACTCTTCCGGTTCCGCGCCGACAGATATTCCGAGTAACGCACACCAACTAACAACTAACTACTGACCACTGACCACTGCTGACTGACCACTGCTGACTGACCACTGCTCACTGACTACTGACCACTCCTTTGCGTGCCGCACTACCGGGCGTAGAATACACCCCGCTAAAATGAACGATCCGAATTCTGAATCGCTGACTCAGCCGCTCGATCTGGCGACCGCGAACACGGCGGAGCTGCCTCGCCCTCCCGACAAGACTGAAGAAGAATTCCGCGCCGGCCAGAGCCGCGTCCTCGAAATGATTGCGGCCAACGCGCCGCTCAGCGAAATTCTCACGCGCCTGGTGTTGCTGATCGAAGCGCAGGCGCCCGGCATGCTCTGCTCGGTTCTGCTGCTCAGCGACGATGGTAACCACATTCGGCACGGAGCCGCGCCCAGTCTTCCGGAAGCATACGTCAAGGCGATCGACGGCGAGCCGCTGGGACCGAAAAATGGCTCATGTGGGACGGCGATGTACCGCGGCGTGCCGGTGATTGTCAGCGATATTCTTTTAGATCCACTTTGGGAGGATTACCGCGATTTGGCAACGGCGAGCGGCCTGCGCGCCTGCTGGTCAACGCCAATATTATCGGGCCGCGGCAAAGTCCTCGGCTCGTTTGCGATGTATTACCGCGAGCCGCGCTCGCCGACCGGCGAAGAAGCGGGTTTGACGGAAGTCGCCACGCGCATCGCGGGTCTGGCGATCGAGCACCAGTCAGCGCGCGAAATCCTGGCAAGAACGAAAGCTCAACTGGTCGACGTCTCCGAAGCCGCATCCGCCGGCGAGTTGGCGGCGGCCATCGCTCCCGAACTCAACCAACAGCTCGAAGCGATCGTGGGTAATGCTGACCAGTGCCTCGAGTTACTTGATGAAAACGAACCGGACACTGCGCTGCTACGTAAACCACTCAAGGACATAGCCACCGCCGGCCGACACGCCTTAGAGATCATCGCTCGCCTTCACGCTCCGGAGAAGTAATAGCTCACCGTGTCAGAACCCCGACCTGTCGGGGTAGCGACGGGCAGTAGCCCGACCGATAAGGAAGACTCCTCTTCAGGCCAAAGGCGGGTGATATCACAAATTGTGACATCCTCCGAGGTTAGTACCCTGGTGCGCTCGCGACCGGGTTCTCGACGTAACTTGAGAAATTTCGGCAGCGAGAGTCCCCCCGAAAGGTCTACTCAGCTCTATGCTCTACACCATACGGGGACGAGAGCGCTGGCCGCTTCAACCTAACTCCTTTAGATCAGCATCCATCATCTCATCAATTCGACGGCATAGGTGTTGCCGCTCTCTTTTTTGGTTTGGAGAAAAGGGAGAATCAGCAAAAATGAAAAACTTAAGCACAAAGATTGGCGGCGCTCTTTTGACGCTCGCTTTCATATTCAGCGTATCAGTAGCGGCAGAGATGACCGCCCAGGCGCAGTATCGAGATGACCGTAACGCTCAACGCCAGGATCGTAAACGTGACAATGACAACAATCGGGTTGCCAATCAGTCTCAGAACCGTGATTGGCGGAATAGGGACCGGGATCGCGATCGGCGTGACGATAGCTGGCGTCGTAATGACCGCAACAACGGCAACTATGGTCGCTACGGCAACAACGGTAATTATGGCAACTATGGTGGCTACGGGAACAATGGTCGCTACGGCAACTATGGCAATTACGGTGGCTACGGCAACTACGGTGGCTATGGTAACGGTAATCAGGCCGCAGTGAACCAGGGTTACCAGTACGGCTTGAGCACCGGCGCCAGTGATGCGCAACGTGGCCAGAGCTTTGACCCGCAGAGATCACACTATTATCGGAACGCTTCGCAGGCCTTTCGTAGCGGCTTCGTGCAAGGCTATCAACAAGGCTATCGACAGTACTCCGGTTATGGAAACGGCGGCTACGGCAATCGCGGCGGCATTCTCGGCGGTATCTTTGGCCGGCCTTGAATCAGCTACAAAAATAATCAAGTCCAACCTCGAAATGCCGCGGCCTCACATCGCGGCATTTTTCTTTGGGTCACACCTGCGTTTGGTCGCGTAGCGACCGCTTGAATTTAGGCCGGCCTTTCAAGGCCGGCAACCGACGCACAAACATTAATCTTGTCGCGTAGCGACGATTGAAACCCGGTTCGACCCTTGGCTCATTCAATCGTCACTGACGCGACGACCATTCCTTTGACGGACATGATCCGGGGCCTAAAAGCCCCGGCTAAACTCACGCGGTCGCCAAGCGACGCTCCTTTACCATTCACGATCTACCATTTGCGATTTACCAACTATGGCTAAATGGGCTTTCGAAGGATTAAGAGCCCACGAGAGGGAGGACCTTTACGCATCAAATTGTTACGGCCTGAACCAAAGATAGCTCGCGGTGTCTCTTCACTCGTGACTCCTTCTTTACCAATATCCTTGTAAGAGTGTGCCTAAGTCATGGCGGTCCCCCTTCCTACGGCATTGCTTTTAGATATTGATCTATATAGCTTCCTCCCTCCGGTTTCGCCTTCGAATTCTATCGCGCAGGGGCATGATTCTTGCGAGAAGAATATTGAATCGACCGTTCTGAATTCCGAAGTGTGATTACAGGTGTGGGATCGCTATGTGTGCTAACTAACAGACGGCTGACGAGGCCATCCTGTATAAGCCTATAGCTCGTCGCACCGTCAGAATGATTTTCTACTCAGCGCAATACGGGCCGCACATTTCGCCGAAAGCGTGAGCAAACCAGAGGATTAACAGAAAACCAAATCGTTGGATTTCGAAGAAGGAGAGTTTTTATGAGCAGGATTAAATTATGGCCGCACGTGACAATCGTGCTAGCGGCGGTTGCACTCATCGCCGGCCTGGGCGTGTGGTTTTATTTAAAACATGAACAGACGGTGGAGGCTCAGGCGCTGCCCTATGCCGCGCGCATACAACGCGTCGATGGCGAGGTCGCTTTCTGTGATGACCGCGCGAACACAGATGCCAATGCCCAATGGACTGCGGCTACGGCGAATCAACCTTTCTCAGAAGGAGATCGGATCTACACGCGTGACAAGTCGCGCGCCTCGCTCGCTTTTAGCGGGCGCAATTTCGCGCGGCTCGATCCAAACACTTCACTCGACATAGTTTCGCTCGGAGACCGCCGCACTCAGCTCGCGCTCCGCGACGGCTCGGCCATATTCGATGTCGGGTACTTACAACCAAATGAATTGTTTGAAGTAGCTACACCCAACGGCGCGATCGACTTTGATCAGCCCGGACTTTACAACGTCGGTTTCAATAACAATGGCGGCGTGCTCGTTTCAGTGTTGAGCGGACTGGCGCGGGTTGTAGGTTTGGGTGGCTCAGGCCAGATTAACAAAGGCGAGATGCTGACGCTGCTGGGCCAGACCGCGGCCGAGGTTACATTGTCGCGCTTGAATGGCCGTGATGCCGGATATCAGGTGGACGATTATTACCGCTATCAATACCCGAATACTTACGACGGTCGTTACAGTAACTACGACGCCTATCTCAGCGACCCCTACTATTACGATCCTTACCAGCGCAACGTGAGTTACAAGTATGCCAGTTCCTACATTCCAGGTCTCAATGACCTCGATTACTACGGCGACTGGCAGAATGTTGGCGATTATGGCTATGCCTGGAGACCACGAGTTGATTCCGGCTGGATTCCCTATCAGCAGGGTCAGTGGACTAACAATTATCCCTATGGGCCGACCTGGATTTCGAGTGAGCCCTGGGGCTATGCGCCTTATCACTATGGACGTTGGGCCAACGTGAATAACCAGTGGTACTGGATTCCCGATAGAGTGAACACGACGCCGACGTACGCCCCGGCTCTTGTTGCTTTCCTAACGCTGGGTGACGCGAACCAAATTGGCTGGGTGCCGCTGGGCCCGGGCGACAATTATGCGCCGCGTTATTATGACGATAATTGGCAGCCGCGTTATCTATCGCAGACTCAGATAGTGCCGGCACGACTTTTCAATCTTGGCATACCCGGGGCAGTCACCGTGGTGCCGGTGGATGCCTGGGGTCGCACCATTGATCCGCGCAGTATCCGCCGTATTGATCAGCAGAGGTTGGCATCCGTGAGGCCAACGCTGGATCCTTTGACCCTGACTCCGTTGAGAAACGCCGTCATCCACTCGGCATGGGGACGCGGCAAGATCGATCTGCCGCCGGGCATTGCAAAGAAACTTCGGGACACGCCGGTTTTTGTCGGCGCGGACATCAGGGAGTCGCCTTTTAGAAAGGACGTGGCGAAGTCGATGCACGTAGAGCGCGTTTCCGACACGGCCAGAAATCAAAAGTTCAAAGTTAAAGACGAGCGCCAGGAATCGGGGCAGGCAGATACCGGACGGAAACCGGAAGTGGATCAGGGACGCAAACCGGATTTGGGCCGCGTGACCGCCGCAGCCATCAAAGGTCATAAGGACGCGCAGGGCCAGACGGGTCAGCTTGAACCGCAGCAGAGAAAAGAGACGCGTGCTCAGGAGAAGGCGACGCGCGCTCAGGTACCCGGTGAGCAGCGCAAAGCTCAACCGCAAGCGCAGGGCGAACGAGTAGGCAAGCCGGCGAAGCCTGCTGAGGCGAAGCCGCAGTCTCAAGGCGCACCAAAACAGGACCGCAAGGAGAAACAACCAGCTCAGCCAGGCGCCCAGGGTCCTGGCGGCGGCAAAGGCAAAGGCAAGAAACCGTAGGCGAGCGCGTGAATTCAGTTTGCAGAAAAGTTGAGTAGTGCAACGAGTGGCGAGTATCAGATTTCGGCTGACGGATGGCCCTGCTATCCGTTCGCGCTATCGTTGACGCTAGGTGATCGCGTGAGTTTCGCGCAGCAAATTAAAACCTATGCGAACAACGAGGATTTTGATACTCGCTACTCGCCAAGAAAAGTGACGGCGATTCGCGAACGGGCGATCTTCGGGCGGCCCGACATGGAAAGATGCAGCACGAGCCACGTCGAAAGATTCAATTTGGAACTGAGAATGATGGCTCGCCGCTTCACCAGACTAACGCTCAGCTACTCCAAAAAACTTAGCAACCATCGGGCGATGATCGCGTTGGCGATTGCCTATCATAACCTTTGCCGCTATCACCAGACGTTGAGAGCAACACCGTGCATGGCTCAGGGAATCACGAAAACGATTTGGAGTATCGAGGATTTGCTGACAGCAACAATCTAGGGCACGTATAATCGCCGCGCCCTGAAAGGAGATAGTTATGACATTAGACGAGATGAAAGAAAAAGCTAGAGCCAGAGTTGAGTCTGACAATCCCGGCAATACAAAATTCAAGGTCAGTAAAGTCTATGAAAACCTCATGGACGGCACACTTATTACAATTTCATTCGTAGATACCTCAGGTAAAGAGGACTCTAATCATGTGCACTTCGGTAGAAATGAGACTAGGGTCTACCGTTGGCATAGTGATGCTTTGAATGCCGTCGCAAATTATAAAGAACGTGTTTGGTTTTTCCGCTTCCTAGAATTCGCTGGCGTAGGCGGACTAATCGCATTCGTGCTCATTCTTATTTTCTCAGTGCTTCTCTGTGTGCTCGCACTCTCTAACACAAATGTAAATCCTTCTATCGTAGAAGTCGTAAAGCTCTCGTTTACAATTATTCTTGGTTACTTCTTTGGTAGCCAAACCTCCGGCAGAAGTAGCACAAATAGGTGAGACCGGAGCGCGAGGAGCGTGTTTCGCAACTTAGCAACATTCTAGTATCCCAACACCGCCAGCCGACCCTTCTTTACCATTCCCGATTTACCATTTACGATCTAGTAACTATGGCTAAATGGACTTTCGAACCCGGGCACACCTCCGCCGAGTTCTGCGCACGGCACATGATGGTCACCTATGTCCGTGGACATTTCAAAGATGTGCACGGCTCGCTCAACTTTGATCCGAAACATCCGTCGGCCTCTTCGGTCGAAGTCACCATTGACGCGCGCAAGATCTGGACTGGAGAGCCTATGCGCGATGCACACTTGCGCAGTGCAGACTTTCTCGACGCAGAAACTTTTCCTGAGATTACTTTTCGGGGCAGGGAGGTCGCGGTGATTGGCGAGGTTGATTACCGCGTGACAGGTAAACTCACGATTCGCGGCGCCACCAACCCGGCCACGCTCGACGTCCACTACCTCGGGCAATGGCAAACGCCCTGGTGGGAAGACGGCGTTAACAAAGGACCGAAGACCCGCGCCGGCTTCGTCGCTAAAACCTCAATCAACCGGCAGGACTTTGGCGTCAGTTGGAACGACACGATGGGCAAGGGCGGCATCGTCGTCAGCAACATCATCGAAATCACCATCGATGCTGAAGCGATCCTGGAAAATGACTAATTCACTTGGAAGATGAATGATTCACGCCGAAAGCGTGGGTCTCCTCGAGCCTGCGGCGCCGGCGCCAGCGTAAAGGTAGCATTAAGTTCTTATCTCCCTCTCCCTTTGGGAGAGGGCCGGAGAGGGTACAGACCGGTAACATAGTTTACAGAATAAACCGGGCACATGGTTTACAGTGCGGCGGCAAGGAAGATAGTGCCGATGCCGTGGAAGGAAACCAGTGCCATGGATCAAAGAATTCAATTGATAGCTGATTGGTTGAGCGGAGATTACCGCAAAAGCGAGCTTTGTCGAATCTATGGGATTAGCCGACCGACAGCCGATAAATGGATCAGACGTTATCATCAGGGTGGGCTGGCAGGACTTGAGGAACTGGAACGCGCGCCGCACTGTCATCCCAACCGGACCGCGGAAGAGCTGCGAGCGCTGATTGTGGCGACCAAGCTGTGGCGCCAGAAGTGGGGTCCGAAAAAAGTGCTGGACTGGTTGCGCCGTGAGCGGCCGGAATTTAAGTGGCCGGCGGATTCTACGGCGGGCGAAATCCTGAAGCGTGTGGGTTTGGTTCAAGCTCGCAAGCGGCGGCGCCGGGTGGCTCCGTATAGTGAACCATTTGGAGAGTGTGGCGCCCCCAATCAAAGTTGGAGTGCGGACTTTAAGGGCGACTTTTTGATGGGCAACGGCCGCCGCTGTTATCCGCTGACCATCAGCGACAACTTCTCTCGATATTTGCTTTTGTGCCGCGCGCTTGAGCGGCCCAGACACGAGGAAGTGCAACCTTGGTTTGAGTGGATCTTTCGGCACTCGGGACTGCCCGAGGTGATCCGCACCGACAACGGAGCGCCTTTCGCCTCGCTGGCACTGGGCGGCATCAGCCAGCTCTCGAAATGGTGGATCAAGCTGGGGATTAAACCTGAGCGGATCCAGCCGGGGAAACCGGCCCAAAACGGCCGCCATGAGCGGATGCATCGAACCTTGAAGGAAGCCGTGGCACCGCAGCGCGATCTCCGTGAGCAGCAACGCCACTATGATCCTTTTCAGGAGGAATATAACTGGGAGCGCTCCCATGAGTCGCTGGGAAGAAAGACGCCGGGGAGCATCTATTGCACCTCTCCACGCTCCTATCCGGCCAAACTCCCCGAGGTGCAATATGAGTCCGGAGTGACAGTCCGGCAGGTGCGACACAACGGCGAGATCAAGTGGCGCGGCCAGCTGCTCTACCTCTCGGAAGTCCTGGCTAAAGAGCCCGTGGGCCTCAAGCCCATCGACGAGGACAGGTGGGAATTGCGTTACAGTTTTCATCTACTCGGTGTACTCGATGAAAGAAACAAAAACATTAGCCCAGCTACAGGCTGGCATGGAGTAAGTTCTCAAAAGTGTAAACGATGTCCCCGGTCTAAAACGTAAACCATGTCCGGCTTGCACAGAGAGCGCCTGGTCACAGCCGTACATGAACAAGTAGTAGTGTTCAGTGTAGTGTGAGCGGCGACTAGCGACCTTATTAACGGCCTGACGCGCTAGACCCTTCCCCTCTGTCCCCTTCCCAAAGGGAAGGGGAGAAAAACAAATGCCCCCTTGCGTTGCTTGATACGCCACCTATGCTCCGCCGATTGACACAGCGTTTACTTTCGCATTCCATTTCGGAACGTCAACGCCTTTCCACAGCAACCAGACGGTCATTATTAGTCCACCAGGAAACATCAACATCAGAAGCACGTCTGACGCGTAAGCCGGCGCGAGGATCAACGCGAAGTTTCTCACCACAAACCCAACCCCTCCGATTGCCATAAGCACGCCGAGAAACCTGGAAAGATAACCTGAACGAAAGATCAAATATGACCGGACAATCCAGCCCATGCCGTAGTATGCGGTGAATATCATGCCTGCAAATCCGTAGAACTTTAGCGACAGCAGGACGAGAGCATTGAGTTGATCGGGCGAAAAGGTCTGCAAATAGCTAGAGCTTCCTCGTATGATGAGCTGCGGCGCGAAATAAAAAAGCTCGGCGAAGGCAAAGGTAGCGGCGGCCATCAGTCCAAAGAACGCGGCCAGCAAAGATAGCTCTTTGCTGACGGGTTTGAGCAACGCGTACAAGATCAGCGCCAGCGTGATATCGCACAAGGACTCTATCAGAAAGCCCGCGAAGCCCAGCCGGTACAGAAAATCGAAATTCCTGATGTTTGCTGCCGTGGCGGTGGCATCGCCCGACACAATTAGTTTGGACGGAACATAAGCTTCACCAAATCCGCCGGCTATGAGCGACAGTAGGAACAGAACTCCGGCAATCCTTGCGTACCTCTGTACGTTCATATCGAATTCCTCCACGCCAGATTTTGATGGTATCTCGAACTCAGCACTTCATTCGTACCTTTTAAGACGAATAAGCAAAAGAAATGTTTCAGGTCAGAACACCTGCCGAGGGAAAAGGAAGGGGGTCAGGCCTTCGATTCTTCGATTTGGTTTTTCTTCCTCTCCCTGCCCTCTCTAACCGGGAGAGGGAACAGATCTCGACTAATCCTTCACAATTTTCAATCCACACATTACGATTACCCGCATGAAATGGACCGTGCTGTTTGCTTTGCTGTTGCTTTGCGCTACCTGCGTTATAGCCCAACCTCAGAAGCGACGAAACGCGACTACCGTCGAGACGCCCAAGTTAGCCGGAACGGTGACCATCTATCGCGATCGGTATGGCGTGCCGCACGTTTTCGGCACGACCGATGCGAGCACGGTTTTCGGTTTTGCCTATGCTCAGGCCGAAGACAATTTCTGGCGCGTTGAAGAGAATTTCATCCTGGCTCTTGGGCGCGCGTCGGAACTGTACGGCGAAAAGAACCTCGAGGAAGATCGCCGCAACCGCGCGCTGGAGATTCCGCGTCTGGCGCGCGCGGAATATAGCCGGCTCGATTCAAAGATGCGCGCGCTCTGCGATGCCTTTGCCGCCGGCTTAAATTACTACCTTGCGAAACATCCCGAGTCACCTCCTCGTCTGCTGACCAAGATCGAACCCTGGTACACGCTCGCTTTTATTCGCTACAACTATTTTCAGAATGGCTTCTCTCGCGACCCGAGTCTACGAGGTGCTTTACAAACTGCCGAAAGCGAACGCCCGTTCGCGGACGATGTCGGCTCGAATGGTTGGGTCATCGCGCCTTCGCGCAGCAAGACCGGGCACGCGATGCTTCTGATCAATCCACACCTGCCTTTCTTCGGCCCGGGCCAGGTTTACGAGGGCCACGTCCACAGTGACGAAGGATGGGACTTCACCGGCTACACCCGCTTCGGTTTTCCCTTTCCTTACGTCGGACACAATGAAGAGCTTGGCTGGGTGAGCACCGACAACGCTGCCGATCTGGAAGATGTCTATGCCGAGACGTTCGACGATCCCGCGCACCCGCTGGCTTATCGTTATGGCATCGGACATCGGATGGCGACTGAGCGAGTTGAGAACATCAGCGTGAAGACCGATTCGGGTTCCGAAGTCAGGACCTTCAAAATGATCCGCACTCATCACGGACCCGTTCTGGGCAAACGCGATGGCAAACTCCTGGCGATCCGCATGGCCCGATTTGAGGAAGACGGCTGGCTGCGTGAGTGGTACGAGATGACTCGCGCCCGCTCGCTCGCTCAATTCAAAGCGGCGCTCCGTCCGCAGAAGATGCTGTTTGGAAACGTGATGTACGCGGATAGACGCGGCAACATCTACTACCTCTACAACGGCGCAGTGCCGCGTCGCGACCCGCGATTCGATTGGCAGAAACCGGTTGATGGCAGCGATCCCGCGACTGAGTGGCGAGGGTTTCACACGATTGACGAGTTACCGCAGTTGACCAATCCGCCCACTGGCTGGATGCAGAACTGCAACACCACGCCCTTTCTCTTGACCACTGACGGCAGTAATCCCGATCCATCGCGCTTTCCTAAATACATGGTCCAGGAAGGCGACAATCCCCGCGGTCGCATCGCGCGCCAGATTCTTTCCGCAACCTCGGCCTGGACATTTGAAGATTGGACTCGTGCCGCTTTTGATACGCGCGTTCTCATGGCAGATGAATTACTGCCAGGCTGGCTTGCGGAGTTGAAACAGGAGCTGGCGGATGGAACGCCAACGGCGTTCGCGACCGACAGCCCTGGGTTGCGCGCAGCGCTTCCCTGGGATCACGAGATAAGTTTTATGAGGCCAGCCCGCGAAGCGGGCGACAGAAATGACCCCGCCGCCCGCTTGCGTGACGTCTTTGAAGTCCTCTCAACCTGGAATCACCGATCAACGAATGATTCTGTGGCAATGACCATCTTCAACCGCTGGCACGATCGTATGAACCAGGGTACTTCGACGCCCGAAAAACGGATGACCGCACTCAATGAAGCTCTCGATGATCTTGAACAGCGCTTTGGCACGTGGCGCGTTGCCTGGGGTGAACTCAACCGGCTCCAACGCCCTGATGAAAGTAAAGGCGAGCAGTTCGATGATGCGCGTCCGAGTCTTCCGGTTCCGGGAATCAGCGGCAATGATGGCGCCGCGTTTACGTTTTATGCGGGTCCATCGCCGGGACAGAAACGCTTCTACGGAGTTGCCGGCGGGACTTATGTGAGCGTGGTGGAATTCGCGCCCGAGGTGCGCGCCTTGTCGATTCACACCTTCGGCGCCAGCGGCCATCCTGAGAGTCGCCATTATATGGATCAGGGCGCGTTGTACGCCCACGGCGAATTCAAACCCGCCTGGTTCACGCTTCCAGAGATCCGCGCCAACCTCGAATCGTCGTACCATCCCGGCGACGAGCGTCGGTAACTTTGCCGATAAAGTCGTCCGTCTCTGAAATTGAGCCGCCTGTTACTGGGAGCGCCGGCATCTTCGCCCGCAAAGCGTGCGCAGCAGGCTCAGGCCGTATCATTAGGGCGAATGAGTTATCACTCTGTGAAACACGCCGGGTACTATTGTCCGCGCGTTGGATTGTCGGGTAGTATTTGGCCATGTCACAAACGTCGATACAAATACCGTCAGGATTCAATGAGCTTTCCAAGGCCGAACAGGTGCGTTACCTGCAGGCACTTTGGGATCAGATTTCAGATCAGCCCGACGAGATTCCTGTTCCTGAGACCCATCTACAACTTGCTGAAGAGCGTTTGCGACGCCACCGCGAAAACCCGGCGAGTGCGCAACCAGCTTTCGATGTGATTGATCGCCTCGCTCAGAAAACTAAGTGAGCCGATACGCAATTGAAGCTGAACCGGCGGTTGAGTTTGATGTCGAAGCGGCATGCAATTGGTATGAAGGCGAAGAGCGTGGCCTTGGCTTTGAGTTTCTTGAGGAGCTTCGCGCTGCTTATCAAAGAATCCTTGCTCATCCTTTCGGCTATCGGGACCTGCGTGCAGGGATTCGCCGCGCAATAACGCGCCGATTCCCTTATGCGATTTACTTTTCCGTCGATGGAAACATGATCGTCGTGCTCGCTGTTCTTCACACGGCGCGCGATCCCGCCGAGTGGCAGCGCCGGATTTGAGGCCCGACTCTGGTCGGCCTTTGACTGATTATTGCTTCATGACTTCCGAGTCCCGAATCTGCTTTCTAACTCACTGACGTTTGTTTTTTATGCGGATGTTGTGGAGGTCATCGCGAGCGGCGGGAGACCAGATCAGCTTGTAAGCCATGAGGCCAACTGTTTTTTGACTTCGTCGTGAGGAATACCTTCGCCTCTATCTAGTTGATCGAGCCCCTTTTGTACCGCAGCCATAAACTCGATGCGCTCGGCAATCTCTTCCAACGAGCAGTTGTCCGGCAGGGATTTGATGGTCTCAAGGACGATCTCTTTCTCAGTCATACAGGAATTATGAAATTCAGGAGGGAATTGTTGCAAGGGTAATACATGCAAAACGGCAGACGCGCTGCGCGCGTCACAAGAGCCAGCCAGAAGGTGACGGCTTCGTGCATTATTTCCTCTCCCTTTGGGAGAGGACTGAGGTGAGGGCTTTACCGCGCGCCGGGTCCTGATCCCTTTCCCTTCTCCCAGGAGGAAAAGGAATCACGCCGAAAGCGTGGAATAGAATAGCCAGGGGTAAGTCCCGATGAAATCAGGGCGCCAGCCCTTGATCGAGTCAGTTATGTTCCCAAGTACTTAAGCGGGCGACAGAATCCCCTATGGCGTAGAAACCCGCGCCCTATCCAAGCCACTAAGCGCAACATGTGCCGCTTTCCAAGAGACTTCGTTTTCCAATTATCAAAAGACGAGTTTGACTCTTTGACATAACAAATTGTGATCTCAAAGGGCATCGAGCAATCCGTGCCAGCCTTGCAAAATTCCTTACTTTTCAGCCTCGCCATTTTCGTCTACTATCCGCGGGCTCCCATGCAACGGTCATCTCTAATCAGTACTGAAAGAATCCAAAAGGCGATCTATTTGATTCGCGGCGAAAAGGTGATGCTGGATTTTGATTTGGCCTCGTTATATCAGGTCACAACCAAGGCGCTAAACCAGGCGGTGCGACGCAATCGTGACCGCTTCCCAACGGATTTTATGTTTCAGCTAACGCCGAACGAGTCGGATCAATTGAACCGGTCACAAATTGTGACCGGTTCGCAAAAGCATCGTATTCCTAAATACTGCCCCTACGCCTTCACCGAACACGGGATACTAATGCTCTCCAGCGTTTTGCAGAGCGCACGCGCTGTTCAGGTCAATATTGAGATCATGCGTGCCTTCGTTCGTCTCCGCCAGATACTCGCCTCGAACACGGAGCTCTCGCGCCGGCTGGACGAGCTCGAAAGCAAATACGATCGTCAATTCAAAGTCGTCTTTGACGCGATTCGACTATTGATGTCGCCATCGCCACCCGCCCGCAAACGAATCGGCTTTAGGAAATGAGGACTGTGGATACCAGTGTGCCGCGCGTCGGATTCTGTGTCAGACGGGCGACAGAATCCGGTCACAAATTGTGACCGGTCCCGCAATAATAGCTCGCCATGTCAGAACCCGGAGCGATAGCGATGGGTTGAACTCTTCAACTCAATAAGCCCAAACATGCCCCGCTGTTCATTCAGCGAGCCCTCTTTGACGGAGAGTTAGAAACGATCTATTCGTCAATTCGAGATTCCGCACCGGCCCCTAAACATTTCCTGATCGAATCAGGCTCGTTCCTTCATGCGGCACGGGGCAGTAGCCGGCGCGGGTGGAAGCTGGAAGATTTGTTGGCGGCCTCGCCGTTTCTAAGACTAAAATCCTGGTGGGCGGTTTCCTTACGCTTCCGGAGGCGTCGCATGATCGTGCTGCTGCTTATACCGGCTGTTATGCTGTTAGTCGTCTTCTACATTCGCCGCGACCCGCAGGGCCGTTGGGTAGCGAGATACGATTATGGGTCTAAGACCATGCCTCTCGGACCATACCTGTTATTGGGGCTGATCATAGTTATCTTCTACCTTCTCCTGATTCTGGCTGAGCGTTTCATGAATGGAAAATGGCCGACATTCAGCTGAACAATACTACATTCTGCAAGATCTGAATCCGAAACTGGCGGAGGATTTTTTGAAGAGTATTCCGAAGTGAACAATCTTCGTCCGCGATAGCGGACGACAGAAGCGGACGCCTTTTGATTCATCCACCCAGCAATCGTCAATTTCAAGTTCGATAACTAGCGGCGAAATCTTCGATTGAGCGGCAATTTGGTTCGTATGCAAAATATCTAACTTGACAGTACTGTTAGAGTGATTGCTTACAGCGTTGTCGCGATTCAGAATCATCAGTTCATGAAGAGAGCCCTACCACGAGAAAAATTCAGGTTTATCGATCTGTTTTGCGGCATCGGTGGATTTCGAATCGCCTTTGAGCGAGCAGGTGGCCGGTGTGTTTTCTCATGCGACTGGGATAAGTTTTCGCAACAGACTTATGAGGCGAACTTCGGTGAGCGCCCACATGGAGACATACGCAAAGTCGACATTTCAGAAATTTCGCCATTTGATGTTCTTTGCGCAGGCTTTCCTTGTCAGCCGTTTAGTCTAGCCGGTGTGTCAAAAAAGAATAGTTTAGGTCGTAAACATGGATTTGAAGATGAAAAACAGGGCAATCTGTTTTCCTCCATCGCGAAGATACTTGATCGTCACCGCCCTTCCGCTTTTGTGCTTGAGAATGTCAAGCATCTTTACAGACACGATAAAGGAAAAACCTACGAAGTAATCTACAACACGCTAACCAAAGAATTAGGGTATGACGTTCATGTGGCTATCATTGATGCGCAGAGCGTCGTGCCTCAACATCGCGAAAGAATCTTCCTGGTCGGATTCGACCAACCAAGGGCTTTCGAATTCCCGGAATTCCCCGAAAGTGGACCCACTTTGTCGGCCGTACTTGAGTCACGAGTGGCTGATAAATACACTCTGAGTAACCATCTCTGGACGTATTTGCAAAACTACGCAAAGAAACATCAGGCTGCCGGCAATGGGTTTGGGTTCAGTGTTTTCACAGGTAGCGATGTGGCGCGAACTCTGAGCGCCCGTTATCACAAAGACGGTTCGGAAATTCTCATCTCCCAGGGTCCGAACAAAAACCCACGCAGACTAATTCCTCGGGAGTGTGCTCGTTTAATGGGATTTCCCAGGAACTTTAAGATTCCGGTCTCAGATACGCAGGCTTATCGGCAGTTCGGAAATTCAGTTGTTGTGCCGGTGGTCGAACGAATTGCAAAGAAAGTCATCGCAACCTTACGTAGGGACAAAGACTCTGCGCCACTATTCAAACTAACTCCTTACGAGCCCAGCCCTCGGAATCGCATGGTTTCATTAGTCTTTCCGCTCCGCTAAACTTCCAGAAAATAAACTTTGGGGCAGCGCGAATAACCCGCAGCCAGTTCGCTTCGTCACTTGTCGAATCGGGCTTCGTTTAAGACAATGTCAGCGCGGTGAACCTTTCTTCAGTATTCACAAATGTAGCATACAAGACACTCGTCGCTGTCGATCTGCCCAACATGGGATCAAATCAGCATGAACTAAACGGCGTCCAGGCGCTACGGGAGTTTTTCGGCACGGAAGACCGCACGCAAGGAACGATTAGCTGGCACTATTTTGCTGACGACCAGGACCCGATCCACGAACGCACAGTATTTACTTTTTACGATGCGCGCGAGAATCATCCGACGCGAACAGAGTGGCGACTCTATTACCCGGGCAGTTTCCTCGCACATGCTGAGGTTGGTGATCGCCTTTTCCTTGCTCGTTCCAAATCGGGCCATCTATTCGGATTAGTGTTTCAATGCCGTTCGGCTTGGCTTCGTTCTGCTGAGGCTTTTTTCGGCAGCGACATTTCGACGTCGCGTCTCGACGTTGTACCGCGTGAGAAGCTGGACGCTCAGGAATTGGAATTGCTTCGTCGTCAAATTCTCGATGAACTTGATCTCGACGTAGTAGTACCTGTAGCCCAAACCGACGAACAAATAATGGTTGAGAAATATGGGCGAACCTTTCCAACCACAAAAGAGATGGCAGTGTTTGCCCGGTCGCAAGTCGAAGTAGATCCTGGCCATCCCGATGAGACTCTAGTTCGCTGGCTTAACCGAGAAGAAGAACTCTTTCGAGCCTTGGAAAACGTAGTAATCCGAGAACGTCTGGATAAAGGCTTTAGCACGGTGGATGAATTCATCGAGTATTCACTTTCCGTCCAGAACCGGCGCAAATCGCGAATGGGCTTCGCCCTTCAGAATCACCTTGCGGAACTATTCACCGTCCATAGCTTGCGCTTTACACCTCAAGCGCGGACCGAAGGAAACAATCGACCTGATTTTCTTTTCCCCGGCGAAGATGAGTATCACAACGAAACTTTCAATGCAGCTTTGCTCGTAATGCTTGGCGTGAAATCGACGAGCAAAGATCGCTGGCGACAAGTGCTTACCGAAGCAGACCGAATCCCAGAGAAACATCTTTGCACCCTAGAGGCTGGAATCTCTGTCAAACAAACTGACGAGATGAAACGACAAAGGCTGACCCTCGTCATTCCCAATTCCCTGCACGAAACATACACGAATGTTCAGCGAGAGGCTCTATTGAACGTAGAAGCTTTCATTGAGTTCGCTCGTCTGAAACAGAGTCACGCCTGACGACAAAGATGGCTGACGTTCTAACTCCGAAGCAACGAAGCTTCAACATGTCGCGAATCAGAAATCGCGACACTCGCCCGGAAATGATCGTTCGATCAATTGTTCACGGACTTGGTTATCGCTATCGCCTTCACAAACCGGATCTTCCGGGGAAGCCAGACATTGTACTAGTTCGGCACCGCAAGATAATTGATGTGCATGGATGTTTCTTCCACATGCACAAGTGCAGATACGGGCGTGTTGTGCCGGTCACAAATGCAATTTTCTGGAGAACGAAGCGCCTTTCAAATCTGAACCGAGATCACCGAAACTTGAAGTCGTTAAAGCGTATGGGCTGGCGTGTAATGATTGTTTGGGAATGCCAGACTAGAGACTTGATGCACCTTACGAAACAACTTGAAAGATTTCTGAAATCTTAGGCGTTGAGGTAATCGCCCGCACGATTAGATCCCCGCATTTTCGCCACGTACGTTTTTGTCGCATACTTATCCCGTCGAAATGATATGTCTTCATCCACTCTGTCCGATGGGAAATGGCGAGCCTAGCTGGCAAGAAGTAGTAGTGGATTATCCCGGGCTCGTGCCACGGGCACGGGATCGAGCCGGACTACTAGCCAATCTGGCAGCCCTGGGTGCTCCTGCAACACCCTCAGTCCGAGCAGCTCCCCCGACTGGCAATGGCGCCCTACTCACGAGACTGCTTAGACTGTGCCCATGCCTGTATAACCAGATCGATATTAGGTGCTCGCCGACAGGTGTGGTCCATCTATGTGAAGTCACGCTTGGCATACCGATAACGTCCGCGAACGTTGCAGCCGCTTTCGATATTCAGCATCCGACGGTTGGACCAAGCTTCGCTTGTGAGCCTAGTCAGCCGTGCGGCGATGGCGGAGCTGTAATGGAATCTCTTTGCTCAGAGGTCCTTAATAATGAAGGTATTCCTGAAATGGATTTGGATGCAGATGACTGGCCAGTTTGGCGAATGCCCGGCCATATATTGCTAAACAAGGGGAAAATGAAATCCGTCAAAGCTTTTGGCGACATATTAATTCCGGTAGCGCCGTCAAACATAATTATTTCAGTAAAGAGCCAGGCTGCACGAGAGAGGTTGCTCTATTCTGCGAACATGATTGAGGGCGTGGGGTTCGGCTTCTTCGATGAGCCTGAAGAGTTCTGGACCAGAAGTAGAATGAATCTGTTCAAACGGATGGGATTTACTGCGATCTATCTGCCCGACGCCACCTATGCAGACCTAATGGATCACATTCGTCGAGAACACGATGAAAGTTTTGCGGTAAACATCAATGGGAAAGAATTGTATAGACCGCTTTCGCGATTTGGCGCGGACATGAGGGCAGTGGTAGGGAAAACCAGTTTGGAACTCTAGTACCCAAGCTTCTGCGCCAACAATCAATATGGCCACCACACATGTGCCTTGAGCTGAAAGGACCGCGTTTTGGAATCGCGAACCTGCGTCGTCTGATCGCCAGTTTCCGAAATTAGTCTGGCGTGCACTGCCAACGCATCCAGTTTGTCAGGTAATTTCATCGAGCGGGGGTTGAATCAGCGATCGTGACCTTCCGCCAATTGTTCATACGCCTTACGGCGTCTTGTCAGGATGGACTCAAACGTATCAATGAATTCGTCTTGAACCCACCCGCTAGGCTTCGCGCCCTCACCCCACCTTTCTCCCAAAGGGAGAGGAGCGGAAGCGGTACAGACCGGTAACATAGTTTACAGAATAAACCGGGCACATGGTTTACAGTGCGGCGGCAAGGAAGATAGTGCCGATGCCGTGGAAGGAAACCAGTGCCATGGATCAAAGAATTCAATTGATAGCTGATTGGTTGAGCGGAGATTACCGCAAAAGCGAGCTTTGTCGAATCTATGGGATTAGCCGACCGACAGCCGATAAATGGATCAGACGTTATCATCAGGGTGGGCTGGCAGGACTTGAGGAACTGGAACGCGCGCCGCACTGTCATCCCAACCGGACCGCGGAAGAGCTGCGAGCGCTGATTGTGGCGACCAAGCTGTGGCGCCAGAAGTGGGGTCCGAAAAAAGTGCTGGACTGGTTGCGCCGTGAGCGGCCGGAATTTAAGTGGCCGGCGGATTCTACGGCGGGCGAAATCCTGAAGCGTGTGGGTTTGGTTCAAGCTCGCAAGCGGCGGCGCCGGGTGGCTCCGTATAGTGAACCATTTGGAGAGTGTGGCGCCCCCAATCAAAGTTGGAGTGCGGACTTTAAGGGCGACTTTTTGATGGGCAACGGCCGCCGCTGTTATCCGCTGACCATCAGCGACAACTTCTCTCGATATTTGCTTTTGTGCCGCGCGCTTGAGCGGCCCAGACACGAGGAAGTGCAACCTTGGTTTGAGTGGATCTTTCGGCACTCGGGACTGCCCGAGGTGATCCGCACCGACAACGGAGCGCCTTTCGCCTCGCTGGCACTGGGCGGCATCAGCCAGCTCTCGAAATGGTGGATCAAGCTGGGGATTAAACCTGAGCGGATCCAGCCGGGGAAACCGGCCCAAAACGGCCGCCATGAGCGGATGCATCGAACCTTGAAGGAAGCCGTGGCACCGCAGCGCGATCTCCGTGAGCAGCAACGCCACTATGATCCTTTTCAGGAGGAATATAACTGGGAGCGCTCCCATGAGTCGCTGGGAAGAAAGACGCCGGGGAGCATCTATTGCACCTCTCCACGCTCCTATCCGGCCAAACTCCCCGAGGTGCAATATGAGTCCGGAGTGACAGTCCGGCAGGTGCGACACAACGGCGAGATCAAGTGGCGCGGCCAGCTGCTCTACCTCTCGGAAGTCCTGGCTAAAGAGCCCGTGGGCCTCAAGCCCATCGACGAGGACAGGTGGGAATTGCGTTACAGTTTTCATCTACTCGGTGTACTCGATGAAAGAAACAAAAACATTAGCCCAGCTACAGGCTGGCATGGAGTAAGTTCTCAAAAGTGTAAACGATGTCCCCGGTCTAAAACGTAAACCATGTCCGGCTTGCACAAGCCGGTGGTACCGACCTCATCTCGATCGTCGTGGACTTAAACGACTCCTGCTCCACAGCTAAGGTCTGACCGTCACGTTGTTCCGACCTCAACTCGATCGGGGTCGCCTTACCAACCGCTGTTGTCCGACAACCAACGGCTCTTGCCCGACAGCTAAGGCCTGACAGTCATCTCATAACCCTGCACCAAACCAAGAACGTATTTCTCCCACTTGCGTTTGAAGAATTTCATGTCGACATTGCCGAGAGTCTCTCGCAGAGTCTGGTAGCCGGTCGGGTCTATTTTCTGTCGGGCGTGGAACCTGCGGTAGAACTTTGTCAAAAGGCCTTTCTGTTGCAGGTAGTAACAGAGATAACGCGCCTGGGCGTAGTTGGTGCCTTTGTCGTCATCGTAAAAACCGCGCGCGTCGAGCGCGGTCAGGTCACGAAACGATTGAAGGGCGCCGGCTTTAATCGACGTTTGTAGTCCAGGCAGGCGCCAGTTGGTGAATCCGTGAATACGACCGTCGACCTCGCCACTTTGTTCATAAAGCGAACCCAAACCCTCATTCAGCCACGGCGGGCAGGCGGGAAAGTTGGCTTCGATAAATGGGTGCACAATTTCATGAACCAGCGTGCCGCCGCCGGTCGAAATGTTCATCACCAGCGCTTTGTGCGCACTCGAATAATAACCGTACGGCGTGCCCGGTTTTTCGCCGAACAGCAGTTGGACATTCTTTTCATACGAGGCCGCGTCTTTGAACAGCCAGATGTCGAGAATCTCTTTCGGGTCTGAGGAAAAATATTCCTGTTTGAGTTTGTCGACCGCCCATTTGACGGTGTTCTGAGAATGCTCCCTGACAGTCGCGGCTGGTTCATCGCCTACGACGACGAACGGCGGCTGAATAACAATGGTGAAATCGGCGGATGGAAGTTTCTTCTTAAGCTGCTCGACGTGCGTGGCAAAATCGGCGTCGCTAAACCGCGCGGGTTGCGTCGGAGTTTCGATCGCCCTCGGGTTTGGCGGGACAGGTTGCGGAGGTGGGGAATAACTCGAACTATTGAGGAACAGCAAGACAGTGACCGCGAGTGTGAGTGGGACCAGAAGCGCAATTTGGAGTTTTCCGAGCATGAAACACATCCTGCGCGTTTCGGCAGTCGTGGCGGGTTAGATGCGCGAACGCGGGGTTATGTTCCTTTTCCGCGGGCATTTGCACCTGGGCTGTTGAATGCACGCCTCCAGGGTGAAACCGGGGATTGTTCGTCCGCGAACCGGACGAATCTCATAGCCGGTGGCTACGCCACCGGATCGGATGCAGTAAGCTGCGAGCTGCTAACTCAATCTGTCGCGCCAATATTCAGGTCGGCGATGCGTATGGGCGACGGCAACCACGAGGACTTCAGATTCCAGGATTTGATAGACGATGGCGTACGGAAATCTTCGCGTCTGGCAACGACGGCTATTCTCTGTGTACGGATGCCAGGCGTTGGGCAATTGTCTGATTCGGCCGAAAGCAGAAAGAACTTCGAGCAAGAACTGATCACCAAGACCTGGTGATTCGGCGTTGTAATACTCGATCGCCTCGTCAAGCTCGTGCTGCGCGACGTCGAGAAGCCGAATCTCCATCTAGCGATATTTTGCGAGAACTTCTTCGAGCGATACCGATTTCAGAGCGCCAGCTTTGTACGCTGCGATGCGGTCTTCGACTTCCTTTCGCCATAGTGCATCGATTGCTTCATCCGGTTGATCAAGACTGGCGAGAAGTTCATTTGCAATGTGGGCTTTGTCGGCTGGTGGTAGTTCCAAAGCGCGATTGAGAATCTCCTGAGTCTCGGTGCTCATAACGCGATTATAGCAGACAGACCGCGAACAGCGATCCTCAAATGCGCCTAATGCCGCGCTGTCGTTAACGGCTTTTAGGTACTGACGGAAATGGCTCCTGCGCCGGCCTGCTCTTTCCATCGCTCTTCATTCACGCCGTAAACCAGGAGCCAGAAGATTGTCAGTGCTGCACCAATCAGGCCCAGGAGGGCGATGAAAGGGAATGCGCGGTAGCCGAGCGGTGGATAGAGGAAAGTCAGCCAACCGAAACCTGCAACCATTCCAAAGATGCCAAGAAATTTTGGCAGGAAGGTTGAGCGGAAAATGAGATAGCCTTGCAGAACTGTCGAGAATCCAAAAAATGCCAGAGCCATCGCCGCGCCCTGGTCATTCACCTTAAGCAGCAGTAGCGCGAGCCCTTGCAACTGTGCCGTGCTAAATCCACTCAACGCGGGCGCGCCGCCAAGGACGAACAGTGGAACGATAAAGAAGACGCGAGCAAAGGTCTTGATGAGGCAACCAGTGAGTTCAAGGAAAGCCGCGCTCAAGGCGATGCTCTTGCTCACCGGCCTCAGCAAAACATAAAACAGAGCCACCGTCGTGACCTGGCAAGCCATCTCGATTAGGTAGACGGTGAACCCCAATTGAAACAAACTTCTGTGCGCCAGGATGCTTGTCGCCGTGGCTGCCGCGTCGCCGAACACAATCAGTCTTTCGCTGACAAAGCCCTGGGCGAATATTCCCGCCAGTATGGTAAGGAGATAAAACACGCCAGCCATTCGGGCCAGGGAACGCGGCGAAGCTTCTGCGATCCGTCCGGTCATCGTTCCTCCTCCTTACGAGTCATTGGGACCATATGTTCATGATGAATTGAGCTTGCGCAACCTTTTTGACGGCTTTGTCGTAACCTTAAGGGTTAACGAAGCAAAGGTTAATTTCTTGTTAAAAGTGAAGCGGGAAGGAGAATTTTCCAAAAACGTTGAAACAGAATCCGGGCTCAGCCGTCTTAGTAAGTGAAGTGAAACGTCACGAAACAGGAAACGGTGGTGTTTGCACTATTAAGTCAGGGGAGTTTGATTATGCTGAAAATACAAACAAGGAATTTGGAAAACGTTGCTGTCCTGTGTTTGCAAGGGCGAATCGTAAACGGTGAAACGGCGGCTCTGCGGTCGGCTGTGGATTCTCAATCACACGTCAGCGCAATCGTACTCGACCTGGGCGGAGTGAGCGCGGTCGATGCCAGCGGTCTCGGCACGATGTTGGAGTTGCGCCGGCAAAGTGAATCAAGAGGCATTCGCTTCAAACTGATGAACCCAACCAAATCTGTGAGCCTGGTGCTGGAAGTCACCCGCCTGGATTCTGTTTTCGAAATCACCTCCCGAGGAGAACTGTGGCCGGCGATCTCACGTGGGCGCTCAGCGGGAATGATGAAGTTTGCGTCCTGCACATCTTGAGCAGAGCAAGGGGAAATGGGTCAAGGGTAAATGGGGAAAGGTTCTTAGGTTTCCCATTTACCCTTTTTCGATCTACCGGGGAAACGATTTCGTCTTAAGGAATATTCAGCCGCTTGAATTCATTCGGCTTCATCCCTTCTATCGTCTCTTCAATCAACGCGCTGGCCGCAATGATCCGACGAAGATCGTTGGTTGATAGTTCAAGGACAGCGAGTGTGCGTCCGGCGAGGTTCTGTTGATAACGCAGATTTTGATCGGCGGTGATGAACAAATCGAAAGAGGGTTCCGCCCTTTGGAGCAGTTCCCCATTTCTTATCCCGGCCCAACCCTTGCTCTGATACGCTCGCGCAAGAGTGATTAGGCAGCTGACGGTGCATCGGCCAGGGAACGCACTCATCCAGCAGAATTCTCATGCGGCGGGAGTAAGCAATGCTTCCTCGGATCGTTCAAAACTCGGCGGGCGAGGTCGCGAGTAACGGTTGGAAAGCACTCGAGGAACTCTTCGAGCGAATAGTCATTCTCCAGATATTCGAAAAGTGTTTTTACCGGGACGCGCGTTCCCTTGAAAACGGGCGCTCCGCCAAGCACTTCGGGGTCAATCGTGATCAGATCATCGGCGTGCATAGGCATAGTTTAGTCGAGTCCGGTCGATCACGTAAACAAATCTAGACCCCTTTTAATCCCTTCATGATCCCCGCATGCGCTTCAAGGATCGCGGTCGTCTGTTCCGCTCTGGGCGCCAAAGACCAGTCGTCGTGATCGAAGGTGCCGCCTAAAACAATTCCGTCGTGACGCGGAAACATATAGCCGGTGCTCAGATAACAATAATCAATCTCGGGCTGCGGCAAAAGGATCTCCAGCTGGCCACGCACCGGGCCCAGTTTCTGATCATTGAACAGCGCGCGGGCGCCCAAGCCCGTGCAATTGAAGACGACCGTCTCAGGCAGGCGCATGATCTCTTCATGACTGCGGAATTCCCTGACGACAACCTTGCCGCCGGCGATGTAGAAATCGCGCAGAAGCGCATTGAGATAGGACTGCGGCTCGATCAGCATCGTGCTGAACTGCTTTACATAAGGAAAGCCGAAATAATGATCCGGATCGCGATGAATCTCCTGCTGCGGATAAAGGTCGTTACCGCCGGGGAGCTCGCGCTCGATCGCCGCTTCGTTACGATAAAGCTCAAACGTGTCGATCCAGCGCACCCCGTATTCGGTTCCGGGAGCAACTGAAAAGCTCGATTGGAGATGCGGCAGGCCTGGCGAAATTGTTCAGTGAACTTAATTGACGCGACCTGGGGATCATAAAGCGATGTCGGCGACCAGAAGCCGCCAGCGATGTTTGACGTTGTGTTAGGCGGCAAGTCTTTGGCGTAGACAGTGACCGTGCCGCTGAAGCGCCTTTGCAGAGTGCGCGCGGTGGACAGGCCGTTGACGCCGCAGCCGAGGACGGCGAAGTGGTTGAGTCTCGCCCGCTGCGCGCGTGCAGGCGAGGACCCCCGCGCTTCCGGTGAATGCCCACCCGCTATCGCAGGCGGTTCTGACAGGAGGTCGACAGCCAGTGATGCAGTGCCCCAAGACAAAGTGATGCCGGCACCGCCGTGACCATAGTTATGAATGAAGAGCTTGTTGCCGATGCGCTCGGCTTCGACGACGAAGCCTTCGGCGCGATACGGACGCAGACCGACGACTTCTCGGATGACTCGATCGCGCGAGACTTTAACCGGAGAGAAGTGGTGTTCGGGATTTAAGCCGCCAGGAAAAGTGTTAACTGATGGGACCGCGCGCGCCGAACGCGTGACCGCCAGAGCGGCGCCCATCGCCAATGCGCCGTTCAGGAAGTTACGACGATTGATTTGGCTCATCGCGGCCGATTACACCACAAGAGGGGGAATGGTGAATATAAAAACCTTGAGGGGAAGAGGGTAAAGGTGAAAAGGGTAAGAGCGGTCAACATTCCCTTTCCCTCTTCCCCTTTTGCCCTCTTCCCCTTTACCCCTTTTTCTTTTTTATTCTTTCCGTAGCGTCTTCAATCCGCCGACGGCGAAAAAAGTGACGGCGTCCCACGCGTTGTGAATGCCGACGAACAACAAAAGCAGGGAGGTTGCGCCAATCAGGAAGAGCGTGGTTTCAGGATAGGAGCGGAGTTCGATTGCCGCGATTAGGAGTAGCGCGTACGCAACAAATGGAAGTACTACGTGCCAAAGCCAATCTTCAAAAACTGGCCGATAACTCCGCTGTCTTCGCGTATGCGTGAAGACTATGCCCGCGTACATCAATCCGATAATCCCACACGCGCCGAGGGCGAGACTGACGCTCGATAATCCGCGCCAGGGAGCTGTGACAATTGCCGACATCAGCAGCACGGCACAGAAGTGCACGACGTTGGGAGTGCTGAAGGCTTTGATTTCTTTGGAGGTGCTTCGCCGTCTGGACTCAGCAATCAAAGCGATCACCACAAACTGCAATCCCGTCAGAGCGGCGCCGGACGAGCCGACAATCACGTAAAAGCTTTCCCAGGCGGCGAGTGGCGAACGTTCCATGTCAACGGCTAAAAGCAAAGAGGGGGTAAAGGGGAAGGGTAAAAGGAGAAGCGGTCAACGTCGTCGGTTTCCTTTACCCCTTCCCCTTTTTCCTTTTCCCGTTTCCCCCTTCGATTTAGATATCCAGGTTGCGCACATCCAGCGCGTTGTCTTCGATGAACTTGCGGCGAGGTTCGACGGCGTCACCCATCAGGACGGTGAAGATCTCATCCGTCTCGACGGCGTCGTCGATCCGGACTTGCAGAAGCGTGCGCGTGTCGGGATTCATGGTCGTCTCCCAAAGCTGCTCGGGATTCATTTCACCCAGGCCTTTGTAACGCTGAATGGTCAGGTCTTTCTTCGCGGCTAAAAGGACGCGGTCCAGCAGTGCTTCGCGGGTAGCTATTTCTTCGCTCGAGCCGTTCTCGCCGGCAACAAAGGGCGGCACCAGGCGATCTTCGAGTTTCATGAACAGCTCAACTGCTTTTTGAAACTCGACATAGCTGGCGAAGTTATAATCGACCCTTACTGCGGCGCCGGAGTTTGTCGTGGTGTCGATTTCCCAAAGCCCGTGTTCTTCGTCGTCGGTTAGTTCCGTCTTGTAGCCGGCTTTGTCGAGCACGCCTTCGACCCGGGCCATCAAATCGCCGTCCTGAAAAGTTCGACGCAGGGTAGCGCCTTCTTCACGCAGCACACCTTTCTTTCCGCCGAACGCAATCAAAAGCGTTTCCAGCAGGTGCGAATCGCCGCGGAGCCGGCGGGTGGCCTTTTCGCAATAGCGTTTGAACTCGACCATTCGTTCGAGATTGCGCGCGAGTTGCGCACCTTCGGTGACGGTCTTGCCCTGGCCGGAAATGACTTTCATGTCGGTGGTCGCCTGGCGCATCAGGAAACGAACCATTGCCGTCTCGTCTTTGATGTACTCTTCTTTTTTGCCTTTCTTCACTTTGAAGAGCGGCGGCTGCGCGATGTAGACATAACCCTGCTCGACCAGCTGCGGCATCTGGCGGAAGAAAAACGTGAGCAGCAGGGTGCGAATATGCGACCCGTCAACGTCGGCGTCAGTCATCAGGATGATCCGATGATAACGAAGTTTGCTGATGTCGAAATCTTCTTTGCCGATACCAGTTCCGAGCGCGGTAATCAGAGATTTGATTTCGTTGTGCGCCAGCATCTTGTCAAAGCGCGCTTTTTCGACGTTCAGGATCTTGCCTTTGAGCGGGAGAATTGCCTGATTGCGACGATCGCGTCCCTGCTTAGCGGAACCGCCGGCCGAATCACCCTCGACGATGTAGATTTCCGAAAGTGCCGGATCGCGCTCCTGACAGTCGGCGAGCTTGCCCGGCAACATCGTCGAGCCCAGCGCGCCTTTGCGCACGATCTCGCGTGCCTTGCGCGCGGCCTCGCGGGCGCGCGCGGCATCGAGTGACTTGCCGACGATGCGGCGAGCGACGGTCGGGTTCTGCTCGAGAAATTCCGTCAGCCGATCATTGAGAAAGGACTCGACCGCGCCCTTAACGTCAGAATTAAGCTTGCCCTTTGTTTGTCCCTCGAACTGCGGTTGCGGCAGTTTCACGGAGATGACTGCTACCAAACCTTCGCGTACATCATCGCCGGTAAGAGATCCTTTGAAATTCTTGGCCAGGCCCGATGATTGAGCGTAAGCGTTAATTGTGCGAGTGAATGCCGAACGAAACCCGGAGAGGTGGGTACCGCCGTCGACGGTATTGATGTTGTTGGCGAAGGAATACACTTTCTCGTCGTAGCCGTCGTTATATTGAATCGCAACTTCAATAGAAAGCGCGTCCCCGATCTTCTCGAAATAGATTGGCTTATCGTGCAGGACGGTCTTGTTCTTATTAAGGTGCTTGACGAACTCGGCGATGCCCCCGCGATAGTAAAACTCGTGTGACTTTTCCGGTTCTTCGCGTTCGTCCTTGATCGTTATGCGAATCCCTTTGTTGAGAAACGCTTTCTCGCGCAAACGCTCGGACAGTTTGTCGAAACTGAAAACAATCGAATCGAAGATCTCAGGATCAGGTTTGAAGGTGATTTTGGTGCCACGCTTGCGAGTCTTGCCGGTTTGTTTCAGCGCCGCTACCGGAATACCACGCTCGTACTCCTGTTCGTAAGTAAGACCATCGCGCCAGATTTCCAGGTGCAGCTCTTCCGCGAGGAAGTTGACGACCGAGACGCCGACACCGTGCAGTCCGCCCGAAACTTTGTAAGCGTTTGAATCGAACTTGCCGCCGGCATGAAGCTTGGTCATCACAACTTCCGCCGCCGATCGCTTTTCTTTCTTCATCATATCGACCGGGATGCCGCGGCCGTTGTCGATGACCGTGATCGAGTTGTCGAGGTGAATTGTGACTTCGACCGTATCGCAATACCCCGCAAGTGCTTCGTCGATCGAGTTGTCGACAACTTCGTAAACCAGGTGATGCAGGCCGAGCTCACCCGTCGAGCCAATATACATCGCCGGACGCTTGCGAACTGCGTCGCGTCCTTCAAGCACCGCGATCGACGATGAATCGTAGGTATCCATTCTCTTTTTTACATTCGAGGTAGCCGTTGCCAATTCGTTGATTCCTTCTCCCAGAGTCAAAATGATTTCAGATAATCGTGCTCGCTAGACACCGCCGGCGAGTGCCAGCAGTGATGCGGACCCGTCTTCTTGCGTCGCAAGGCCGTTTGAAATCTCATAAAAATTCGCCCTGCCAATTGAGTTCTCAAAGTAACCTTTCTTTGAGGTGGTGATGAACGTCTGGACTCGTTGATCAAGGTACTCAAGCAGGCGCGCGATCCGGATTGCGTCAAGTTCAGCATCTATGTCGTCGATGAGGAAAATCGGGTAATCCTGATGCTTGGAATTGTACACGGAAATCGCCGCTAAATCAAGCGCTATCAACGCACTACGCTGTTGGCCGGAGCTCCCGAAAGTACGCAAATCACGTCCGGCAAAGAGTATCTCGAGGTCGTCCCGATGGGGTCCGATGAGGCATGTGCCGGCGCTCAACTCTGCCGGCAGGCGGAGAGTCAAACGATCGGAAATCAGTGACTCGTATTCATTGAGACTTCCTTTGCCTTCGAGCGAGGATACGTGGCGTATCGAAACTTGATCATCGAAGAGATTTTGTTCGAGAGTGCCGTTGAGTCTTTCGACATAACTTGATCGTTCTTTATGAATCGTGGCAGCCAATTGGATCAATTGATCATTCCACGGCGTAACGAGTTCATTCAGCTTATCCAGGCTGAATCCGTTGTCGAGGGCGTCCTGAAGCAGCCGGCTCTTCTGTTTGATTACTTGCTTGTAGTCAATCAGCGTCTGGGTATATGCGGGATGCAGCGACGCCGCGCCGCGATCCAGAAATCTCCTGCGCGCTTCCGGAACTCCGCGCACCACGTCGAGCTCATCTGCGGTAAACGCAACCGCGCTAATTTGTCCCACATATCGAGTGAACGGTTCGCGACGATCGTTGACGAAGATCTGTTTTGTATTGCCGGTGAGGGTTATTCTTAGTTCTCGAATGACTTCGCCCTGTTTCAGGTTTCCGTAAACCGAAGCGCATCCCTCTCCGAATTTTATGGTTTCCTGCAGGCGTTGCGTGCGAAAAGATTTCGTGTGTGTCAGCAAATGAATTGCTTCGAGCCAGTTGCTTTTTCCCTGTCCATTATTGCCGTGGAGAATATTGAGGCCTTCACCCCAGCTGATCCTGCCTCCTAAATTTCTGAAGCACTGCGCCTCGATCGAACTGAGGATCATTGGAAAAGTATAACACAGCAATTAAGCCTCCCTACGTGGATCTGGCCATCCGCAATCACCTTAAAAAAGAAAGAGCGCCAAGACGGCCTGGCGCCCACTTCATTCACTTCATGTTTGGTTTTCAGTTGTCAGAGACGCATGGGCATGACGACATACTTGTAGTCTTGTTTATCGTCCGCAACCGGCCGGAGTTGCGCCTGGGAGTTGCCGTCCTTGAATTCGAACGCTACTTTTTCTGATCCGACCACGCCGAGAAAGTCTTGTAAATACTGGGCATTAAAACCGATTTCCGCTTCGTCGCCGGCGAAGTCAGTCGCCACGGTTTCGCGCGCTTCTCCTTCTTCGGCGTTTTGCGAGCTAATCAACAACTGTTCCTTTCCCAGATGAAAACGAATTGCGTGCGAGCGATCGTCAGACATTAACGCCACTCGTCTAATCGCCTGGTTCAGGGCGATCGTGTCGAACGTCGCTGTGTGTTCGTTGTTCTTGGGCATCACCATCTCATAATTCGGAAATTGGCCCGACAGCAGCCGGGAAATCAGCAGCCGCGAACCGATTTGAAAATAGACGTGATTTTCATCCGCGCCGAGACTAATCTCGCCGTCAAAGTCAGATGTCAATTTGGTAAGTTCGGCGAGAGTCTTTCGCGGTATCAAAACATCCAGACCGTCGGACGGCCCGTTTCCCGAAACCTTGCTGGTGATGAAAGCCAACCGGTGGCCGTCAGTAGTCACCATTTTCGCGCCTGCCTTATCGAGAACGAACTTGGCACCGGAAAGAGTGTACCTGCCTTCTTCCTGAGTGATCGCAAAGATAGTTCGATCCACCAGCTTCTTGAGTACTTCGCCTTTAAGCTTTAGCGGCGTTGATTTGAACGTTGGCAACTCCGGAAAACTATCCTTGGCGATTCCCGGCAGTCTGAATTTGGACCGGTCGCATTCGACGGTCACCCATTCGTTCTCTTCCTTCTTGAAACTCACGGGCGCGTCCGGCAAGAGGCGGGCGATGTCAAACAGTTTTCTCGCCTGGACGCAAATAGCCCCCTGGTCGTTCAACACCTCCGCATCCGTGTCACATCGGATCGTTACATCGAGGTCCGTGCCGCTGATGCGGATAGCATTTTCACCGGCCGGCTCAATCAGAATATTTGCCAACACCGGTATCGTGTTTTTTCTTTCCACGATCCCCTGGACAAAACCAAGTTCCTTTTGCAGATCGTTGCGTTTGATCACGAATTGCATTTTCGTCAAAACCTCTCTCAGAGAACGGAAGCGCTTTCTTCTACTACAAAAAACTTTCTGTTAAGAAACTTAGTAGTAATACTATGGACTGTGATTATGTGCAAATCTTGGCAAATGGTTGACCACTGGAAAGTTACAGTCAATCGTAATTCCTTAACGCTCTGATGTAACCGCGTATTCTCTGTGGATAAATCTGTCAGCAAATATTTCCACAGGCTTTAATTTAAAGAACATTCACAGTCTGTTGAAATCGGGACGCTATTAACACTTTGCCACCAGAACTACCGGCAAATCGAATCAACCAAGGCGCTGACAACTTTGTGCATCTGTGGATCGGAGTTGATTAGTTTCTCAATCTTTACCACTGAATGAATGACGGTCGTGTGGTGCTTACCACCAAACTGCCGGCCAATCTCGGGATAACTATGGTTGGTTAACCGTTTTGCCAGGTACATGGCAACCTGTCGCGGAAGAGCGATGCGCCGAGCATTTGATTTTGTTGTGAGCTCTTCTACTTTCATCTTGTAATGAGCGGCGACAGTTTTTTGAACTCTCGAGATTGATGGCTGATCTTCTCGAGGCTCCAGGATACCTCCAACCGCGTCCTGGGCCAGCATCTTTGTGATTGGCAGACCGCGCAAAGAAGAAATCGCCAGTAGCCGAAGCAAAGCGCCTTCCAACTCCCTGATGTTGTGTTTGACGGTTCCGGCAATGTACAACGCGACATCGTCGGGTAGCGAAACGCCCTGGAGATCTGCTTTGCGCCTTAGAATCGCAATTTTGGTTTCCAGATCAGGTGGTTCGATGTCGGCGATCAGTCCCCACTCAAAGCGTGAATGCAGGCGCTCTTCGATGTCTGGTATCGATCGAGGAGGACAGTCAGAACTGATCACAATTTGCTTCTGCGAATCATAGAGAGCATTAAACGTGTGAAAAAACTCTTCCTGAGTTCGCTCTTTTCCGGCGATGAATTGGATGTCGTCGACCAGCAGGACATCTATTGATCGGTATCGCTCGCGAAATGCGTGAGTTTTGTCGTAGCCATACCTAATCGCATTAATCAATTCGTTCATGAAACCTTCAAGCGATGTGTACGAAACGGTCAGCGCGGAATTATGAAGTTTGATCGAGTGCCCAATAGCTTGCATCAAGTGGGTTTTACCCAGGCCTACTCCACCATACAGGTAGAGTGGGTTATACGTTTTACCGGGTGCGTCGGCGACGGCCTGGCTGGCGGCGTGAGCAAACTGATTACACGAAGCAACTACGAAATCGCCGAATGTGTACCTGGGATTTAGTAAGCTTTCGGAATTGTCGGATCTCTCCGAAATCGAACTTGAATCCTGCTCGGGTGGCCGGGACGGTAAAATCTCAGCGGCGACGCCTGGCGCTTCGATCGACCACTCAATTTGGCAAACATTGGGCATTACTTCATGCAGGGAAGCCTGTAGCGCGGCTCCGTAATGCGAAGTCACCCAATCCTTTAAAACCGAGTTTGGCGCATGGAACGAAACACCGGTTTCGGAGCTTCTTCGGATTTGAAGAGGCCGAAACCAGGTATCAAAAGCCTGACGGGGAACTCGCCGGTTGAGGGCCTCAAAGAATCGGCGCTCTAAATTGTCCTTCTCGACCGAAACATTCATGAACTTATGGCGTCCTCGCCTGCCTCTTTAAAGAATAAAACCGACGCGTTCCGAAGCTTTTCCGCGTGGAGGATTCGTCACAGATCGGAGGCTCGCGAACGTACCACAACGAGTTAGTGCGGGCAAGAAAAACACCTGACAAATCCAGGCCCGACGGCGTCAAATCAGAAGCGAGGGTGCTCGTGCTGTACGAAGTGCAATAACGTAATATCACGAAGTACCAACCAAGCGGATGAGCAAGCGGAAGAGATTGTCGAGATCCGCAGAGTCGTAATAATGCAGCTCAAGTCTGCCGCTCGATTTGGCTTTATCCTGGACGATCTTGACCTGCCGTCCGAGACGTGTGCGTAGCTTCGCTTCTGCAGCGCGAATGTTAGGGTCGGTCCGGTCGCCGGCCTGTGGCGGAAGGGAGGGAGCTTCCTTTCGGTTGAGTTTGCGCACACGGTTTTCGGTTTCCCGAACTGACCAATGTTTCTGCAGAATGCGCTGCGAAAGACTGCGCATGAGATGCGGACTATCGACCCCGAGCAAAGCTCGAGCATGTCCCATTGAGAGTCTTTCCTGGGCCACCAAAGCCTGGATATCATCTGGCAGTTTAAGAATTCGAAGATAGTTCGTAATCACGGAGCGGTCCCGGCCTACCCGTCTTGCGACTTCATCGTGCTGGAGGTTTAGTTCGCCTATAAGCTTACGATAAGCTTTCGCCTCTTCTATAGGATTTAGCTCCTGGCGCTGAATGTTTTCTATAAGCGACAGTTCGAGAACTCTCTCATCCGGGATTTCTCGGATAATTACCGGAAGCGATTTGATTTCGGCGAGTTGAGCAGCGCGCCATCTCCGTTCGCCGGCGATGAGCTCATACATCCCGCCGCGGCGACGCACCAATAGCGGTTGGATTATGCCGTTGGATTTTATCGACAAAGCGAGGTCGTTCAGGCGATCCTGGTCGAAGCGTGTCCGAGGCTGATCGTCACTCGGTCTAATCAAATCGATTTCGACGTTCCGAACCTCCTCACTAATCGCGGACTCCCTGGGCAGTAGCGCGCTCAAGCCCCTGCCCAAGGGTTTCTTGGTCATGTTGCAATACCTCCTTACCGAGTTCTATATATGAAATCGCTCCTCGAGACTTTGGATCGTAAATCACGGCAGGCTGGCCATAGCTGGGAGCCTCGGCAAGCCGAACGTTGCGGGGAATTACTGTCTTGAAAACGAGATCGCCATAAAAGTTCCTCAAGTCCGTGGCGACTGCTGATGACAGATTCAATCTCTCGTCATACATCGTTATGAGAATGCCTTCAACCTTAAGATTTGAGTTGAAGCTTTGCCGAATACGGGAGACCGTGTCGAAGAGCTGCGTTATTCCTTCCAAGGCGTAGTACTCACATTGAATTGGTATCAAAACTGAGTCGGCGGCGCTTAGGGCATTTAAGGTGAGAAGTCCGAGAGCCGGCGGAGAGTCGATTATTATAAAGTCGTACCTGCTTAAGACGGACTGGATTGCGTTTCGCAGGAGGAACTCGCGGTTATCGAGGTCCACCATTTCGATTTCGGCCCCGGCGAGATTCTTATCCGACGGCAGCATGCTGAGGCTCCCAAATCCCGTATCCAGCAGAGAAGTCTCGATTGGCTGATCAAGCACCAGAACATGATAAATATTCCAGCGAAAAGTGCCGGGTAGAACACCAATTCCGGAGGTGGCGTTTGCTTGCGGGTCGGCATCGATTAAAAGGACTCGTTGCCCCTGGGCAGCCAGAACGGCCGCCAGGTTTATGGCAGTTGTGGTCTTTCCGACCCCGCCTTTCTGATTGGCGATTGCGATCGTTCGTGCCATTTTTCGCGGGATATCGGGCGGCTACTTTAACACAAACTAGATCGGCAGGCTGAGAAACTTGCCGAATCTGCGATGTTTCACGTGAAACAAATCGTGGGCACTAGCCCAAATTGGCGGCTTGGCTGGTTAGATGGACTAAGAGGGTGGCTAAGGCCGCGGGAGTCAATCCCGGAATCCTGCGGGCCGAGCCAAAGTCTCGGGGCCTCGTTCGCTCCAACCTCTCGACCATTTCGCGGGAGAGGCTCTGCACCGCACCGAAGGAGAAAGTATTGGGAATGCGCAGCTCATCATGCTGGCCGAGCCGGCGTAGCATTGCGGCTTGCGTACCCAAATACCCAGCGTAAAGGTTATCAGCAAGAGCCGCCCTAAGATCCTTTATGTCCAGGGCAGCTTTGTCACTGGCTGGGATTAACGCGAATATCAGCTCGGATGTCACATTCTGCCGTTGTCCTAACTGAACGAACCTGATCCCATCTCCCAAGTCTTCGCCTACAGCAGCGCAAACCGACGCGTACGCCGCATCGGAACGTCGCAGGCTCCGCTCCTTAAGTAGACGGCTCGCAGCCGCAATTCGCGACCGCCGCGCGTTAAAGCGCTCCCACTCGCGGTCGCCCACCAGGCTCAATTCCCGCCCATAACCACTGAGGCGCTGATCGGCATTATCGTGGCGGAGCATCAAGCGATGCTCGGCGCGCGAGGTAAAGATTCGGTAAGGTTCGTCGACCCCATGCGTTATCAGATCGTCGATGAGCACGCCGATGTATGATTCTTCGCGGCGTAGAGTGAACTGCTCTCGACGGGTAGCGGCCAGGGCGGCGTTGATTCCGGCGACGAGACCCTGGCATCCGGCCTCTTCGTATCCGGTGGTGCCGTTTATCTGACCCGCCAGAAATAGGCCACCCAAACGAATCGTTTCCAGGGTATGTCTTAGTTCCTGTGGGTTAACAAAATCATATTCAACTGCATATCCCGGACGAACAATCCTGGCCTCATCAAGGCCCGGAACCAAGTGCACCAGCTCTTGCTGCAACTCAGCAGGCAAGGAGGTAGAGAAGCCGTTCAGGTAGACTTCGTTCGTATCGTGCCCCTCTGGCTCCAGGAAAAGCTGATGGCGGGACTTATCCGAGAACTTGACCACCTTGTCCTCGATCGAAGGGCAGTAGCGAGGTCCAACTCCTTTAATCTTGCCGGAGTAAAGCGGTGACTCATGCAGATTATCGCGAATCGCAGTGTGTACCCGTTCATTGGTATAGCCAATGTAACAATCGAGTTGAGACTGATCAATGCTGTCAGTGGAAAATGAAAATGGAGTCGGCTCGTTGTCTGGTGGCTGCCTTTCAAAAGCGCTCCAATCGATTGTGCGTCCGTCGAGCCGCGGCGGGGTACCGGTTTTCAAGCGGCCTACGGGAAAGCCTGATCGTTTGAGCGTCTGTGCCAACTCGGTTGACGGTGGTTCACCCGCCCGGCCCCCTTGATAGCTCCTGCGTCCAGTATGAATGAGGCCGTTCAGGAAAGTGCCGGTGGCGATAACTACTGATCTGGCGGCGATGCGGCGCGTGTCCTGAAGCTCAACGCCAAGGATTTTGTTTTCCTGGACGATCAAATCAACGACCAAGCCCTGTCTTAGAGATAGATTAGAGGTGGCTTCCAAAACTCGCCGCATCTCAAATCGATAGAGTGCGCGATCCGCCTGGGCTCGAGGTGATTGAACTGCGGGACCGCGTGAGCGATTGAGCAAACGAAACTGGATGCCCGTCCGGTCGATGACGCGCCCCATGATTCCGCCGAGCGCGTCGATTTCGCGAACCAGGTGTCCCTTGGCGATGCCGCCAATTGCCGGGTTACAGGACATCTGGCCGATCAGATCCAGATTGATCGTTACGAGCGCGGTCCGCGCGCCCAGACGCGCAGCGGCAGAGGCTGCCTCGCAACCTGCGTGGCCGCCTCCTACAACAAGGACATCAAACTGCTCGTCGAAAATCATCTTTATTTAATTTCTGGTGACCCCTCGTGGTTTAGTTCACTTGCCGATACAAAACGTCGAAAAGATTCTTCCCAGAATATCATCGGTTGTAGTCTCACCCAAAATTTCGTCCAGACAGCGTAACGCGTTGTGAAGACCAACCAGCACTAACTCTTCAGTCGCGCGCTTCTCAATCAACGCGCGGGAGGACGAGATGGCGCCGATTGCGCGATTGAGGAGATCATGATGACGCGCATTAGTGATGATGAGACTCTCCGATAAATCAACGCCGTTGGAGAACTGACGCATAATCGCTTTGCGCAGGTCGTCAACGCCAGCGCCAGTCTTTGCGGAGATCGAAACAACGTCCAAGGGTTTTCGATCATTGAGAGCGCGTTGGAAATTCTCTTTGTCGAAAGTCGAAAGGTCGTTCTTATTCAGTAAGACCAGCGTTCGGTGCAGGTCCGTCTCTGAAAGGATGCGATGATCTTCCCTGGTTAAATCTTGTGACCCGTCAATTACGAGAACGATAAGATCAGCATCCGTAACAGCACGCTGAGTTCGCGCAACTCCCATCGATTCAATCGCGTCTCGAGCGTCGCGAACGCCGGCCGTATCTGTCAACTGAACAGGGACACCGTCAATGTCGATCGACTCGCTGAGTGTGTCGCGAGTGGTGCCCGGTGTCTCAGTCACGATGGCCCGCTCGTGTGCCAGTAACCTATTGAACAGACTCGACTTACCAACATTCGGCCGACCTAGAAACGCGGCTCTTATGCCGCCGCGAATTAGCCGGCCACGACTGAAGGTCGAAGCGAGCCTGGACAGTTCGCCGCTTAACGCTGTCAGGTTGCCAGCAAGGTTTTCTGATTCGATTGCCGGAAGATCATCTTCGACAAATTCGAGCGAAGATTCGAGGCGGACAATTACATCGATCAGCTGCTCGCGCAAGGGACGAATGGCATGTGAAACCTCGCCACTCAATTGGCGATTCGCCTGTAGAACAGCAGCGGTCGTTTGGGCGTCAATAAGGTCCCGGATGGCCTCGGCCTGGGTGAGATCGATTTTGCCGTGGCGCAGCGCCCGCAAAGTGAATTCACCCGGATCGGCAATTCGCGCGTCGAGGCTGAGCGCTATGTCGATGATCGCGCGCAGCAGAACTGGCGAACCATGACAGCTTAGTTCTATTACGTCTTCGCCGGTGAATGAATGAGGCGCCCGGAAAAACGTAATGACTGCTTCATCCAGGACCTGCGCATTAGCCGGATCATGAAGTGTGCGCAAGCGAGCGTCGTTAGGGTGCGGCAAGAAGGATGGATCAGCTACAAGGATTTGTGTGATGGCCACGGAGCGCGAGCCACTCAAGCGTATGACGCCGATGCCGCTGCGGCCCGGCGGCGTCGACAAAGCAACGATGGTATCTAAAACAGGAAGCACGAAAAGAGATTGAACGCCGTGAGGCAGCGCTTAAATTTTACGTCGTCGCGGGACTCTTCAGAGTAACCCTTAGTCGACGCGCGGTTCCTTCGCCGATTGATTCGGTCTGCAAGTCCTGCTCTTCCGCGAGCGAGAGATGAATCACGCGCCGTTCGCCGGCATCCATGGGCCCGAACACGAATGCCGAAGACGTGTTACGGACTTGCTTTGCAGCATGAAGTGCCATAGCCCGAAGTTCAGCCTCGCGCGCGGCGCGATAGTTCCTTGCGTCACAAACAATTCTCTGACCTTTTGGGAGGTCGCGGCCAACCGCCTGGTTCAGAATTTGTTGCAACGCATCGAGCAACTCGCCTCCCTGGCTGAGGAGCAATTCACTGTCAGCACCCTCGATAGACACCAAACAGCCAGTGTCGCTCAAAGAGGCGGAGGCGTGGAGTTCAAAGCCCGCGCTCTCGAATAGCGAATTGATCAGTTCTTCAACTGTCGTGCAAGGCTCACTCATAAGAAGGTCATCCGGGAACTTGTGATTCTAGCGCAAGTCGACGCGCCGTTCACGTCGGGAAGTAAGGACGAAGGGATCAAGAACCGACGGACTTAAGATTTCTTTCGAACGAGGATCTCGCCACGTTGAGTCAGGCCCGCCTTATTCCCCAGACTTTGCAGGACAGACGCCATGATTTCCCTATTCTCGAGTTTGAAGCTGGTAATACCGGCGGCGTTGGAATCGGGGTCGTTGAATTGAATCGTCAAATACTGGACTTTATGCTTGATGAACTGGGCGCCCATGCCGAAGTAAGGCACATTGCTGGCGATCGTGGCGGACTTGGGACGCACGGCGTGGGTGTCGCCGTAGGCGCCAGTGATCGAGTTATAGGGGATCGAGATCATCTCCTTCTGCTTTTCATCACGAAACACGAGTCGCGTGTTCGCGTCGTCGAAGGTCAGTGTTCCATTTGTCTTATGGTTATAGCCGAAGACTCCCCCTTCGTATTTCGCCTTAAAGGTCGTAGGCGCGGGGGCGACGAGCGTCGGCGAGGTTGCCGGTTTGTCCGCATCGGTGCTGACGCTGCGCGGGCGCTGAGCCAGCGCCGCAACGGCCAGAACGGGGATGATGAACGGGACTAAAGGCTTCATGGTTGTTGCTCCGAGAATCGATGTGACGAACTTGACTTCTAGAGACGCACGGCGGGAAACGTTGGTTGCCAACCAGTCGACAACACCGGGAGAAGTAAGAGCCCTTCGCAACGGGACTTAAGGCCCCGCGCGGCGGGCGCGGGTAATCTGATCAGCCGAAAATGTGAACCGGGTTGTGCGCAGCTTTCCATCGAAAAAAGTGTAGAGAATGCCAGCCTTCAGATTGCGAAAGATTGAAGCGTTCTGCGTATCGTCTCGATCAAAGGCTCGATTCTTTGCCAGGCCCATCGAGTCCGGAGTGTCCGAGGAAGATTCGTGTTGCAGCACGATCTCCAGCACTGTTCCGAGAAGGTCCCGGCGCAGCTTCTTCGTTGCAACCAGCCGCTCGTCAACAAAGCTCACAATGGCCATGCCTCCCGCAACCTTAAAGTGTAAGGTGCCATCCTGCTCTTCGCTGGTAGGTTTGCCAAGAATTCGCTCAACGTCCGGGCGGCGCGATTTGAACGGCTCAATACCGTTCCACGACGCCGCGCTGGCAGTCTCGACCAGGCAGGTTAACGCGAGAAACACGATCGACAGGCTGAGCATACGGTACGTCTCCATCACCAGAATGGTAACGTACTTTAGGTGGCGCCCAAAGTGATGAAGACTGCGAGTCACAGCGGACACCGGACGAGGACGAAGTTAGCTCTTCGCAAACGGCTTCACACGGTCAATCGATTCTTTGAAGTCGGTATCGTTCGGAGCAAGCGCGCCACCCTTTTCATATGCCGCGAGGGCCTTTGCATATTGCTTCGACACCTCGTAAGCATAGCCAAGCTCGCGATAAATATTGGGGTCATCGGAGCTCTTTGAAGCTGCGCGCTCCAGGGCCGTAATTGCCTTGGGAAAGTTCTTAGCACGGGATTGAGCGACGCCCAGCAAATAAAGTGTAGCCCCTTTGGCATCGGGTTTGGCCGCGACCGGCTCAAGCACCGTCGCAGCCCGCGCGTATTGTTGCGCGCGCATTAGTGCCTGGCCATAGAGAATGACGGAATTATCTTCCGGCCGTAGTCTTGTAAGGGTTTCACCAGACCGCACCGCAGCTAAAAAGTCGGCGTCCGACTTCGGGCCGTTTGTTGCGGCGCCCCGGTTGAGATAAGCATAGGTCAAAAGTGTCCAGGCATCGACGAGACGCGCGTCGCTTGCAGTCGCACGGTTGAGCATGATGATTGCTCCGTCCATGTCCTTCCTCTCGTAAGCTATGCGTCCAAGATAGAATAGGGAAGCGGAGTTTTTCGGATCAGATTTTATTACTGAGTTGAAAGACTTTTCGGCTTGGGCAGTTTTTCCGGTTTTGAATTCCGCCAGGCCGCGATAGTAAAGAAAGGTCGAATCCGGGGTGGATCCGGCCCGCGTGGTTGCGGTTACCAGTAACGGCAAAGCCCGCTCGTAGTCTTCGGCCAATACGTAACTTTCAGCCAAAGCGTCAACAGTGTGTGAATCCTCTTTATTAGCAGCACGCTGAAGCTGCAGCGCCTTCTGCAAATCCGCCGATGCGTCCAGGTATTGCTTCAAAGATAATTCAGAAAAGCCGGCAATCTTCCAAGCTTCCGTGTTCGCGGGATCGGAGGCAGCAATCTCTTTGGCTTCTTTCGCGGCCGCGGCGTATTGCTTGTTTTGAAAGAGCTGGAACGCGTGTGTTGTATCAGAAGAAACAGGCGCGCTACCCACGGGTTTTGCAGGTTGGACGTCCAGCAACGGCGCGTTCTTATCGGTCTTCGTTGGTTGGGGCTCGGGTCCAAGCAACGTGTCCGCAGGTTTCACACGCCGAGGACGAGACTGGGCAGGGGCTGACGTCGAACACCCAAAACAAATGACCATTAATAGCAAGACGAGGTTCGGAAATTTCATATTCATTGGGCGGATTGTTTCAGTTCCTTTGGCAGATTTCAAGAACAGGAGAGTCTTTACCGTTGCTCGGATGCCAGGCCAGGTAACCAGGTTTGCTTTTCCAGGCCAGAGAGAAAAACTTGGGACATTTAGCTGGTAGTAACCGGGAATTCGCCGGCGCCGTTTCGAGTCGCCTCTGCCACGCGCCGCCGCAGTTGTTCACTTAGTCCGAACAAGCGAATCGCCATTCCGGCCATGCCCGGCACGAAAGCAGCGCGGCGCATCATCGAACAAAGGCGTAAACGCGAATTGAATTTTCGCGCGTAGGCAGACGCGTAACTAACGGCCATCTCGCGCAGCTGCCGATCGCTGCTAATCGCTCCGATGCGGTTCGCGATTACCTGCGCCGCTAATTCGCCGCTCTCGAGTGCCATCAACATGCCGCTGCCGGTGAATGGATCAATAAAAGATGCAGCATCGCCGATCGATAGCAGTCCGGGCACTGGCGCGGGTTTGTGTCGACCAAAGCCGTCGAGCGATACGGCCAGCCAGGGACTTCGGACAATCGCATTCAAGAGGGTAATGGCCGCGCGAACATTCTGACAGACAATGCTACGCATCACTCTTTCGGCGTCAGCGCCGAAGGCTCGCACGTCGCGCGCGGAAGCTATGAAACAAAGATTACTTAAGCCTCCTTCGATACTGCTCAAGCCGCCATACCCACCACGATAGAAATAGATCTCGCAGGCGCCCGGCTCAACCATTGCTCCGTGCAGATGGGCTTTGAAGGCGACCAGCGATGCCCGCCTGGTCGCACGGCGGGGTGGCTTTTCGAAGCGGCGCGCCAGCGCCCGGGTTCTTCCGGTCGCATCTATAGTCATCAATGCCCGGACATTCAGTTCACGATCGGATGTCCGCATCCTGACCCCGCGCACGCTGTCGTCTTCAATCAGACAGGAGGAGATCTGCACGCCTTCGAGAACCTCGACACCACACTCGACTGCGCGGCGCAGTAGACGTTCGTCCATTTCGGCACGACTTAGCCCTAATGCCTGCTTATTAGCGCCAAACCATGCGCTGGGAACGCCGACGCGATTACCATTACGCGAATAAAAAACTGTTTCATTGAGAAACGCCGGACGGGCGGCAAGCATTTGATCTGAAACACCCAACCTCTCGAAATGAACCGCGCCTTCCGGGGAAATGAATTCACCGCAGAGCTTCGCGCGGGGAAACGTTTTTTGCTCCGCGAGCAAGACAGAGACCCCACGGGTCGCGAGATGGATGGCCGCGCTGGTACCGGCCGGCCCGCCGCCGGCGATTATTACATCGTAGTTCGAAGAACGAGTCATGCTAGGTTCAGGGTTCGCTAGTGCCCGATAAAGCGGGCGATAGCCCGATTCTAACAGTCGCGTAACGTTGCTAGCCGTTACCATTTAACATCCCTTGCAACACCAGGCGCGAGGGAAAATGCTTCTCGACGGTGACGCCGGCTAAACCTGCCTGTTTGCCGATCTTTTCCATTTCTTCCGGCTTGAAACTCTTCAAAATCGAAAGGGCGCCGTCTTCGCGTATCAGACGGTTGTGCAGGAACAGGCGCCCAACCGTCTTGTAGAAGTAATAGGCCACGGGGTTGCGATGCAGGTCGATCACAAAAATTCCGCGGGCCGCAACCCTTGCCATTTCTCGAATGATTTTGACCGCGTCATCGTCATCAAAATGGTGCAGCGTCAGCGACTGAATCGCATAGTCGAACGCAAGGTCCGAAAACGGAAGTCGCAAACCGTCCGCTCGCACCGAAGAAATTTCAGGAAAGGCAGCCGATTCATCAAGAATTGCTTTCGCGGATCTTTCATTCAACTCCAATCCAACTAAACGCGCTCGGCAGTTTCGATCGCGCGCCCACTTCGCCGTGACGCGCAGCAACTCGCCTGAGCCGGCACCAACATCGAGCACCGAAAAGCTGAGTCGTTTTGCGCGTTCGAGCTCGGCGAAAAGAGTTCCTTCCAGGGCCCTGGCATCACCTAACCATTCGTTGACTCGGCGCAATTCAACCAGGCAGCCTTCGTACTCTTCAGGCGTGTATGTCCCCTTGTCGATATTCTCGAGCTCGTAGCTGCGCTGATGAAATTTCTCGAACATTGCATCTGCAGAAACAGGAGGATTACGCCGAGCCGAATCTTGATCGGGGTAATCTGCGTTGTGAATTAAACTCGCTGAACCACCAAAGCGCTGTTTTTGGATCCGAAACCAATGCAATTGCATAGCGCTACATTGACCCTGGCTTCGCGCGCTTCGAGAGGGACATAGTCGAGGTCGCAATCGGGATCGGGTTCGTCGAGGTTGATCGTTGGAGGAATCAGGTTGGTATGCATCGCGCAGAGCGCGGCGCCCAATCCGGCAGCGCCGCTTGCGCCCTGAGGGTGGCCGACCTGTGACTTCGTCGCCGACATAGGAATCCGCGCGGCGTTGCAGTTAAGGGCAAGTTTCAGGGCATTCGTTTCGATTCGATCGTTAAGAACCGTCGACGTGCCGTGTAAATTTACATAATCGATATCGCTCGGTTTCACGCCCGCGTCGTTCATTGCCAGGGTCATTGCGCGTGCTGGTTCATCACCACCCTCCTGCAGGCGCACACGATGATAGGCGTCGCAGGTCGAGCCGTAACCCGAAATCTCTGCGTAGATCTTTGCACCGCGATTCCTTGCTCGCTCAAGTTCCTCCAGCACATACATCCACGCGCCCTCACCCAAAACCATGCCGGAACGATTTCGGGTGAAGGGGCGCGATGCTCGCTCGGGCTCATCATTCCAATCAGAGGTCAGGACAGTCAGCAGGTTGAACCCTGCCAGAATTCCCGGAGCCAGTGGCGCGTCTACGCCGCCGGCGATCATGAGTTCCTGGCGGCCAAGGGCGATATGCTGGGTTGCATAGGCGATGGCATCAGTAGAACTGGTGCAGCCCGTCGAAACCACGTGTGACAAGCCGCGCAGCCCGAAAGCCATCGAGAGTTCGCTTGATAAAGTTCCATGTGTCGCTGCCGGGATGATGTAAACGCTGGCTTTGGAATGCGACCCTCCCTGAAACCAAATCGCATAATGATCTTCGACGAAAGGCAGCCCACCACCGCCGGTCCCAATTTCAACGCCTATCTCCTGTCGCGCTTCCAACGAAAGATCGTCCGGAGTGATCCCAGCGTCGTGAAAGGCTTCACGCGCGGCGGCCAGTGCCAGCGGCACGGTGCGTGGAACATGTTTTCGATCTTTGGGGCCAAGTTGAGACTGCCAATCAAAGTTCCTGACTTGAGCAGCAATTTTTACAGGTGAATTCGAAACATCGAAGGAATCGATGCGGCTGACTCCGCTGGCGCCGTTGTGCAGGCCTGACCAGAATGCTTCGCGTCCGATTCCGATCGGCGTGACGCAACCCATTCCGGTGATGACGACTCGGCGCGGAGTTGTGAAGCTGTTCAGCATTTTACTCAGTCAATTGATTAGGAGACGCCAAGGATACCATTGCGTTGCGCGCGACCGGAAACTGCATGGAGCTCAATAACAGAAAAGGCCGAACGTGCTTGCGTCCGGCCTTGATATCAGATTGTTTTCCGCTTCAGGCGATCTTCGTGCCGCATTCGTCACAGAACTTCGCGCCGGGGGCAAGCTGGTGTTGACAGTTCGGACACTTCGCGGATTCCTGGTACGCGCCACATTCGCTGCAGAACTTCGCGCCTGGGTGCATTTGCGCGCCACACTTAACGCACTTTTCACCGGCAGAGGCCACGCCGCCCGCTGTCGCTGCATTCGACCCGGTTGGCTCGGGACCGCGCTGCTTCATTGCGTCCGTCATTGCGTTGGCCATGACGTTGCCGACCGCAAAGCCTGCGCCCAGGCCGGCGCCTAGTCCCGCGCCGCCCGAAGGGTTCTGGGCCGCGTCGCGCATTGCGTCGGCGGCCTGAAATTGCGCGTAACGACCCACATCGCCAATCACTCCCATCGAGGTGCGCTTGTCCATCGCGGCTTCGACTTCCTGGGGCAGCGAAATATTTTCGACAACGAACTTGGTGAGCTCGAGTCCGAATGACTTGAACTCAGGATTGAGTTTCGTCCGCGCGATCTGTCCCAGTTCGTCGTAATTTGAAGCGAGATCGAGCGCGGCTATTTTCGATTCGGCCAACGCGTCAGAAAATCCGCTGACCAGGGTGCGCTTTAATTGACCTTCAATATCTTCGGTAACAAACCGCGCGTTTGTTCCGGCAATTTGCTTGATTAATTCGCGCGGCTCGCCGACGCGCATGGAGTAAATGCCGAATGCGCGCAGTCGCACCATCCCGAAATCAGCGTCGCGCATCATCACCGGGTTCGACGTGCCCCACTTCAGATCGGTGAATTGCTTCGTGTTGACGAAATAAATTTCCGATTTGAAAGGCGAGTTGAACCCATACTTCCAGGCGCCGAGCTTCGACAGGATCGGCGTGTTGCCGCCATCGACGCCGTAGCGGCCCGGGCCAAACACGTCGGCGATCTGCCCTTCGTGAACAAAGACCGCGGCTTGCGATTCACGCACGATTAGCTGCGCGCCGTTTTTGATCTCCTGATCGCGAACGGGAAAGCGATAGAGCATCGTGTCGCCTGTGTTATCCAGCCATTCGATGACTTCGATGAACTGTGCGCTTGGACTGAGCCGGTCAAGAATTCCCATTTGATTTTGTTTCTCCTTTTCCGCGGCTTCGGAAAGCTCGCGAGCACAAGCATTATACGGCGAACTGCAAAGCAATGTTCAAGGCAGGCCCTTCTGGAGCAGGATTGCCACTCTCCCGCCTATTATTTGATCAAGGACTTGCGCCGGATGCGAACCAGGCACAATGCCGCAAGCCCTCCACAGGTGTCGATCATACTATCGTAAATCGAAGCCGTCCGCGTGGGCACAAAACTCTGGTGAAACTCGTCTGTAAGCGAGTACACGACAACGACGAACAGCGCCATGAGAAACCAGTGAGTTCGGAGCAGGTCGCGGGACGAGGTGCGAAACGCACGCGCAGCGAGTAAGCCAAAAATCGCATACTCAGTGAAATGAGCACCTTTGCGGATGATTACTCCGTGGATGAAGTTAAGCGTCGCATCGCTCAAATGCGGAAACAACCAATGAAGGGGTCTCATTAGCACGGCCGTGTTCGAACCGGAAAGCGCGCTGGTCGAAGCCAGGAAGATCACGACCGCCCACAAAATTACCGGTCCATATCGTGAGAAACGATGGCGCGAGGGCACTAGCCTGCTGAGCGTCGAGCGGTCACTTGAATGGAGGTTACTGGGTAGTTCCAACTTTCTGCTCCCGCAGTCACAATTGCATTTAGAGATTAACCCACGTGGTCCGCAAAATCGAACTTCACAGTTTCACGGCATTCTTTGGATGTGGGCACAGTGGCAGAACGGCGAGCGATTGGCTCGGAGCAATGGTCGGTGAATAACCAACACGCGATTACTCGTAGCGCAAAGCTTCGATCGGATCAAGCGCCGCGGCTTTCCGTGCTGGGTAGTAACCGAAGAATATTCCTACGGCAGCCGAAAAGATAACTGACCCGACTATAGCCAGGGAAGAAATCAACGTCGGCCAGCCCAGCATTCTCGGGATCGCCAGCGAGACAACAATTCCCACCACGATCCCAAACAAGCCGCCCGTCAAACTCAAGACTACCGATTCAATCAAAAACTGACTGCGCACGGCTGACGAGCGCGCGCCGATTGCCATGCGAATGCCAATCTCCCGTGTGCGTTCAGTTACTGAAACCAGCATGATGTTCATGATGCCGATCCCACCGACCAGCAGCGACACGCCGGCGATACAAGCCAAAAGCAAAGTCATGGTGCTGTTCGTTTGATTTGCGGCTTCGGCGATGTCCGACATGTTACGCACCGTGAAATCATCTGGATCATTAGGGCCCAGCTTATGACGTTGTCGCAGCAGTTCAGTTATCTGTTGTTGAGCCGTGTAGGTCGCATCGGGTGAAACCGCGGACACGTACGCGATCTGCAATCGCGGAGTGCCGAGAATTTTCTTTTGCACCGTCGTGTAAGGCGTGAATGCTATATCATCCTGATCGCGGCCCTGCTGATCCTGCCCTTTTCTGGCCATGACGCCGACGACGCGAAACGGCAGGTTCTGGACTCGAATTGTTTGTCCAATCGGATCCGCGCCGGCGAATAAATTGTCGGCAATCGTCTGCCCGATCACGAGCACCCGCGCTGCGGTGCGCACATCTGAATCACTGAAAAACTCGCCACTTTGGACGGTCCATTTGCGAACGTCGGGAAATTGTTCGCTAACGCCCTGAATAGAAGTGTTCCAGTTCAAGTTGCCGGCGACGAGTTGCCCGCGGGCATTGACCGTAGGCGTGACCATGGAAACGCTTGGCACTTCACGTTTGATGGCATCGAGATCTTCGACGGTCAGGGTATTGGTGCCGCTGTCACCGGTTCCGCTGCGCACGCCGCCGACGTTCTGCGCGCCGGCGCTGACGAACAGCAGGTTCGTGCCGATGCTGTCGATCTGGGCCTGTACTGCAGCCTGGGCGCCCTGGCCAATGCTGACCATGGCCACTACGGCGGAAACGCCGATGATGATTCCCAGCATCGTCAGCGCCGCGCGCATCTTGTTTCGCTGCAGAGCGCGAAAGGCCACTCGAATGATCATTAATAGGTTCATGATTTATTACTCGTTTTCTTCGTCGTCCAAATCAATTGCCGGCAAGTGTTTCATCTCTTCCGCTGCATCGCGCTGGTCATCGACCCGATAATCCTTCTTTATTTTTCCGTCTTTGAAGACGACTATGCGCTCCGCGTATTGCGCGATGTCCGGTTCGTGAGTTACCAGTACCAGAGTAATTCCGCGTTCGCGATTCAAGCGCTGGAATATCTCCATCACTTCAACTGAGGTCCTCGAATCCAGATTTCCGGTTGGCTCGTCAGCCAGAATCAACGCCGGGTCATTTACCAGAGCACGCGCTACCGCAACACGTTGCTGCTGGCCACCGGACAATTGATTCGGATGACTCTGTTCGCGACCGGCGAGACCCACTGAGGCCAGACTTTCCATTGCTCGTTGGTGACGCTGACCGCCGGACACGCCGGCATACAGCATCGGAAGTTCGACGTTTTCCAGGGCCGACGTGCGCGAAAGCAAGTTAAATCCCTGGAAAACAAAACCTATTTTGCGCGAGCGAATATCCGCGCGTTCGTCTTTCGACATTTGCGAGACGTCCTGCCCATCAAGAATGTAGGTACCTTTCGTTGGCCGGTCGAGACAACCAATGATGTTCATCGTTGTCGATTTGCCGGATCCCGATGCGCCCATGATGGCCACGAACTCGCCTTCGCGAATCGTCAGAGAAGCGCCGCGTAATGCGTGCACCTGAACATCACCCATTGTGTAAATCTTGTGGATGTTGTCCAACTCAATGACCGGCTGACGCTCAGGAATTTCATGCGCAACGAGCGTTAAATTTGGTCTTGTGATTTCGTGAATTGCTTGCATAACTTCTCTCTTGTCCAGTTCTGCCTTGAGCGGGATCGTGAGGTAACCCCGCTCGTACGGGTCTGGCGGCTAGTTTCTTCGGCTGCCTCCGCCACCACCGGTTCTCGGCGCACCGCCGAATCCAGGTGCTGATGATTGATTCGTCGGCGTCGTTGACTTGGCGGCGCTCGACATTGTCTGGCCGGTTATGACCATTTCGCCTTCCTGTAAATTGCCTTCGACGACTTCGGTCGATACGCCATCGCTTAGACCAACTTTGATTCGACGCCGCTGTGGCGTCCCATTCTGATCGGCCACCCAAATAATTCGCGTCTGCCCGGCGAGTACCGGCGCGGTGGGCGGAGCAAATTGAACATCGTTACCGTTTCCAGATCTTGGCGATCCGTCAGGCCTGCCACTGCCGCTGCCGTTCGCGCCTGATTGGCGACGTCCCTGTCCATTTGAGTTTCCGCTTCCGGTACTTTGGGTGGTCGCATCCTGAGGCGTAAAACGAAGGGCAGCATTCGGCACCTTGAGCACGTTATTACGCTCATCGATTGTAATAGTAAGATTAGCCGTCATCCCGGGCTTCAGTTTCTGATCGGGATTGTCGACGTCGATGACTACGTTATAAGTCACGACGTTTTGCACGTTCTGAGGATTCAAGCGCATCTGCTCGATCTTTCCGTCAAAATCTTTGCCAGGAAAAGCGTCAACGCTGAATTTGACCGCCTTCGCATTCTCGACCAGGCCAATATCCGCCTGGTCGATGTTCGCGATGACCTGCATTTTCGTCAGGTCATTGGCGATCGTGAACAGCGTCGGCGCCGAAAGACTCGCCGCGACGGTCTGACCAACGCTCACGTCGCGTGAAACCACGATGCCGTCAATTGGCGATGTGATAGTTGTGTGGGCGAGGTTCACTTCGGCAAGTTGCAATGCCGCTGCGGCCTGTTGCACCTGGGCTTCGGCCGCTTGTACCTGTGCCTGTGATTGCTGGACCTGTGCTTGTGATTGCTGAACCTGGGCCTGCGATTGGGCGACGCCAGATCCAGCCGCCATCTGCTCATTTACTATTGCCTGGTTCAACTGCGCCGCGCCCTGATCGTATTTGGCCTGCGCTGTTTGATAAGCAGTCTTAGCGACGTCGAGATCGCGCTGCGGAATCACGCCGCTTTTGAGCAATGATTCCTGCTGGTTGAGATAACTCAGCGCGTCATCCTGCTGTGCCTTGAGCACTGCCAGATTCGCTCGCGCTCCCACTACTCCCGCCTGATTGTTCTGCGTGGTTGATGCGGCTGCCTGGGCTCTCGCCTGCGCATCGCTGACGCCCGCGCGAGAATTCGTTACGGCGGCTCGGGCCTGTTGCAGGCCGGCCTGGGCCTGTTGCAGGTTCGCGCGCGCTTGATCAACCTGGGCCTTACTGACCGCCGGATCCAACTGCGCGATTACCTGTCCCTTCTTAACGACCGAGTTATAGTCCGCTGAGAGAGACGAGATAGTTCCCGAAGCCTGACTACCAACCTGCACCGTGGTAACGGCTTGTAAAGTTCCGGTCGCGGTAACGGTGTTGCGCAGGTTGCCGCGTTCGACTCTTGCCGTGAGGTACTGAGCGGCACTCGGCTGGCCTCCCCAAAAATAAAAGGCGGCGGCAGCGGCCACTGCCAACCCGGCAGCACCGATGACAAATTGCTTTTTGCGGCCAAGCAGTTTTTCCTGCGCGACTCTGATCCAGTTAATGGTGGTTTCGCCCAGCCGGTGTGACAAGGGGCGCTCTCTAATAATTTCGGTCGACATATGTTCTTCCTGTTAAAGGGTTTTGTTGTGCCCGCAAACTTCCCAACAAATCGGGCGCTATTCCTCTAGACACCCGCGAGGCGAAAGCGGTTACACGTGCGGTGAGCGGTCAGTACCATCTGGCTAAGCAGATGGATTAATTGTTCAACTCACGAGGCATATTTGACCCAGTCGCTGACGCGGCTGGTACTGACCTCGCTGGACCGTAACCAAAGCCGGCTTGCCGGTGTCTAGCCAGTCGAGAGGCAAAAGCCTCGCGATTTAGAACAGGGAAATAGGAGCAAATATGAAAAAACTTGGAAAGGTTAAGGTGCTGGCAATAGCCTCTCTCTCCGCTGTTGTCTTGGTTGCTTCGATTGCCGTGGCCCAGTCGGTGAGAACCGATCGGGGAAACGGCCAGGGCCCTCGCCGCGAATGGCGCGGTGAAGGCGGGAAGCGTGGGTTCCACGGAGGTGGCGCTCTCTTTAATCGTCTGAATTTAACGGACGATCAGAAAGCGAAGATGAAACAGATCCGCGAAAGCTTTGCGGAACGCAACAAACCGCTGCAGGAACAGCTGCGAGCTAAGCGGCAGGAGTTGCGCCAGGCGAGTGAAGGCGGTACGTTCAATGAAGCGCTGGCCACTCAGAAATTGACGGACATGGCGGGTTTGCAGGCCAAGCTGATGGGCGAAAGATTCAAGCTCAATCAGGAAATGCAGACCGTTCTGACCGACGAGCAAAAGGCCCAGCTTGAACAGTTGAAAGCGCAGTTCAAAAACCATCGCGGCGCAGGCCGGCGCATGGGCGGACCGCGCGACAACGAATAAACGTCCCCAGTGGAAATGGCGGATAAATGGTTTGGAGTTCCGCCTTTAGGCGGCGAACATCGTCAACTCCGCCTGAAGGACTCCAAACCTCCTCCGCCAAATCCAGTTGAGGAGCGCTTCTGTCGAACGGTTACGAAGAAACGCCGGACCTCGAGCTGGCGCGCCTTGCGCGCGCGGAAGATGAGTCTGCGTTCGCTGAGATTGTTCGACGATACAGCTCGCGAGTGTTTCATATTGCGCATCGGTTTTTTCGCGAAGCGAGTCTGGCTGAAGAAGCGGCACAAGAGACTTTTTTGAAAGCGTTTGCCCAACTCAAGAGCTTCGAGGGACGCGGATCGATGGAAGGTTGGTTGACGCGTATTGCGACGAACACCTGCCTGAATATCATTCGCTCGGCAAAGCGGCGGCCGGAACTGGTGACGCCTGACTTAGCGGACAATGAAGTTGACTGGTTGGAGAAAAAAGTTTCCCAGACAGCAGCCGGACATCCGGGTGACGCTGAGCGAAATCTCGTGGTCGCCGACCTGGCCGCACGAGTGCTGGAAACGCTCGCGCCCGAAGATCAACTGGCATTAACGATGATAGATGGCGAAGATGCTTCGGTGAGTGAAGTGGCGCAGATGACCGGATGGTCAGAGTCAAAAGTTAAAATCCGAGCTTTTCGCGCGCGCAGGAAAGCACGCGAGACGTTGGAGAAGTTGTTAGGACGAAAAGCCCACTAGCAGCGGCAGAAACCTGACCGTGCGGGAAATGTTAGAAAGCGCAGGTGAGACAATGAAAGATCACATCACAGACATTCTCGATAATGCGCCTCTCGCGCTTCTAAATGAAAATGATCGATTGACGATAAGCGCTCACATCAAAGATTGCGTCGCGTGCGATCGAGCTTTCGAAGCGGCACAAATCTCTGCTCTGTTAGTCAAAGCGCGCGCTGACGAGGCGGCTGACAACGCCCACAACGCCAATCCATTCTTTCAAACGCGTGTACTCGCGGCCTGGCGCGAACAGCAGGCCATTAATAAAGCTTCTGGATTTCGGCGGCTATGGAGTGCGACGGGTGCACTGGTGGCCTCTATGGCCGCGACCACGGCGGCGCTTGGGGTCCTGACGTTTATCGCTCCTGCAACTCAGCCGGTAACTCAACAGACTGCCGCGCTGGTTCCGTATTCAGCCGAAGCCGTTGTGATGGATCAAAGTGACAATGATCAATTGACCGATGATCAGGTGTTCAGTGCGATTTACGCTGACGATGACGAGGGCAAGTAACTTATGGACAACATTGAGCGAAATAAATGGCAGCTTCGCGGCGTCGCGATCGTGATCTTCTCTCTGGGTTTTAGCAGCGGAATAATGGCCGTGAATGCATATCATTGGGCCCGCGGACGTGGTCCGGCAGATCGCGGCGATCGTTTTGAGCAGCTCGCCACGCGCTTGCAAATGAGTGCCGATCAAAAAACGAAAGTGCAACAAATATTTGGCGACGCCCGACAGCAGTTACAAGCCCTGCGCAAGGAATCAGAGCCGCGCGTCAATGAGATTCGACAGCAGACAGATCAGCAGCTGCAACAGGTTTTGACCCCGGAACAGTGGCAAAGATTTCAGCAGATGCGGAATGAGACACGAGCGCGACGCGGGTCTGGTGGGAAGCCGGACTCGGATTGAGAGTTCGGAGTCCCGCCTTCAGGCGGGAATCCTGATGGTTCAAGGGCTGCCTAAACGCGTCACTCAAAACCCCGCCTGAAGGCGGTATTCCAAACTCCGCCTGAAGGCGGGACTCCAAACTAGAGTGCCGCGGCGCCGGAAACAATCTCGATAATTTCGCGCGTGATGGCCGCCTGACGAACGCGATTCATGTTGAGCGTCAAGGTTGAAATCAATTCGCCGGCGTTCTTTGATGCGGAATCCATGGCCGTCATCCTGGCTCCCTGTTCGGAGGCAATCGATTCCAGCAACGCGCGAAAGATTTGCGTTTCCACCAGGCGCGGCAAAAGGCGGCTGAAGATCTCAGCCGGTGGCTGTTCGTAGATGTAATCCTTTGAATTGGCTGCAGTCGAAGCGGGATCATCTGCAGTGTCCGCGACGCGCGAGATAGGCAATAGCTGCTCGACCACGACTCGTTGAGTCAGTACCGATTTGAACTCGGCAAAGATCAGAAACACTTTGTCGAGCGCCTCGTCGGCCGTGAATCTATGAACAATATCGCGCGCGACGTCGAGCGCTTCTGAAAATTCCACCCGGCCTTTGCCGGTCAGTCCAATGTACTCGCCGGCAAGCTGGGCGCGCCGGCGAAAAAAGTCGCGTCCCTTCCGCCCGACGGTCAGCAGCTCAATATTCTTGCCGGCGTTGTCTTTCAGGAATGATTGGGCGGCCTTTATCAAATTCGCGTTGAAAGCTCCGCACAAGCCTTTGTCAGCCGTGATCAGAACCACCAGATACCGTTCATCGTCGCGAGCGTCGAGCAGCGGGTGATGAAAGTCTTCCGTGGTTTGCGCCGCCAGCGCACCGAGCACCTCGCTCATCTTGTTTGCAAACGGGCGTGCATTGATTACCCGGTTCTGGGCACGCTTCAACTTCGCCGCCGAAACCATCTTCATGGCTTTGGTGATTTGCTGGGTGTTCTTGACCGACTTAATACGCCGGCGAATGTCTAAAAGATTTGCCATTGAACCAGGTGCTGAGTGATGAGTTTTGAGTGATGCGCAGGCGGCGAGCGCTTTCGCTCATAACGCATCACTCGCTACTGATCACTTATTATGCCGCGGCCGCTGCCTGCGCTTTATCAGCCCAAACATCTTTGAAGTCTTTGAGAGACTGTTCGAGATCCTTCTGGATTTCGTCGGTAACTGCTTTCTTTTCACGCAAATTCTGCAGCACACCCGGATGGGAATTCTCGATAAAGCTCAGCAGTTCAGTTTCGAATTTGCGAATGTCTTCAATCGTCACATCATCGGCGAAGCCGTTGGTCGCCGACCAGATGATCAAAACCTGCTTCTCGACGTCCATCGGTTGGTATTGCGGCTGCTTCAGGATTTCCGTCAGCCGTTGTCCGCGCGCGAGCTGTGCCTGCGTTGCTTTGTCGAGATCCGAACCGAACTGCGCGAACGCCGCGAGTTCGCGATATTGCGCCAGGTCGAGGCGCAAAGTGCCGGCCACCTGCTTCATCGCTTTGATCTGGGCCGCGCCACCCACGCGCGAAACAGAGTTGCCGACGTTAATTGCCGGCCGGATGCCGGCGTTGAACAGATCGCTTTCCAAAAAGATCTGCCCATCGGTGATTGAAATTACATTAGTTGGAATGTAGGCAGAGATATCCCCGGCCTGCGTCTCGATGACCGGAAGACTCGTCAACGAACCGCCGCCTTTCGCGTCGGAAAGTTTCGACGCGCGTTCCAGCAGGCGCGAGTGCAGATAGAACACATCACCGGGATAAGCTTCGCGGCCGGGTGGGCGACGCAGCAGCAAAGAAATTTCGCGATAGGCGGCCGCCTGTTTTGAAAGATCGTCGTAAATGGTCAACGCGTGCTGTCCGCGATCGCGAAAGTACTCGCCCATCGCTGCGCCGGAGTAAGGCGCAAGAAACTGCATCGCGGCCGGATCGGAAGCGGTCGCTTTCACGACGATCGTGTATTGCATCGCGTCGTAATCCTGGAGCGTCTTTACTACCTGCGCCACGGTGGAAGCTTTTTGACCAATCGCCACATAGATGCAAATCACATCTTTGCCGCGTTGATTGATAATTGTGTCCACCGCAATTGCCGTCTTGCCCGTCTGTCGATCTCCAATGATTAGCTCGCGCTGACCACGCCCGATTGGCACCATTGAATCGATCGCCTTCAAACCGGTTTGCAATGCTTCGCGCACTGGTTGGCGATCGACTACACCCGGCGCGATACGTTCGACCGGGTTGAAGTCCTCGGTAAGAATCGGCCCACGATCGTCGACAGCATTTCCCAGCGCATCCACAACTCTGCCTACCAGTGCCTGGCCTACCGGCACTTGCATAATGTGGCCGGTGCGCTTCACCAGATCGCCTTCTTTGACCTTTTGGAATTCGCCGAAGAGCACCACACCTACTTTGTCTTCTTCGAGGTTCAGCGCCAGACCGCGCACGTCGTGTGGAAATTCGAGCAGCTCCCCCGCCATAACTTTCTCGAGGCCGTGAATCTCGGCGATGCCGTCACCGACTTTGATCACGGTGCCCACTTCCATCACCGTGACGCCGGCTTCAAAATTCTCAATCTGCTGACGAATGATTTCGTTGATTTCGTTTGCTTTGATTGGTTCCATAATTCATTTTCGATTTTTGATTGCCAATTGCCGATTACTTTTGGTTTCAATCGGCAATCGAAAATTGGCAATCGGCAATGCTTATCCCGCCATTTTCTCTTTAATCTGCTCCAGTTGATTGCGTACCGAGCCGTCGTAAACCGTCGAACCGATTCGCGTCACGAGGCCGCCGATCAATTCCGGATCAGTGTCAAAGTCGACCCGCACTTTTTTCCCGGTCATCTCCGCCAGCCTGGCGTGAAGTTTTTGCTGTGCATTCTGAGGGACCGAGCGCGCCGTCATTACTTTGGCGGCGACGATGCCCGCGCGGACGTCAAGAATTTCCGTGAATTTACGATTGATCTCGCTAAGTTCCGTCAGCCGCTGGTTCTGTAAAAGCACTTTGAGAAAGTTTATCGTGGTCGGTCGCGGCTTTATTCGCTCGATTAGTCTCTTGAGTACTGCCCGCTTTTGATCGAGCGCGACCGTCGGATTACGCAAAACTTCCTGAAGATTCGGCGCCGATTGGATCATCTGTTCCCAGGCGATCAGTTCCCGTTGGACTTCGCGCGCTTCGCCCCGCTCCAGGACGACGTCGGCGAGCGCCGAAGCATAACGGCGGGCGATCGTCTGGACACTCATTCCGCCGCCCCTCCGAGCTCCTTGATGTTGCGATCGATCAAGCGCGCATCGTCTTCCGGACGCAATTCCCGGCGGATCATTTCTTCGGCGAGCGCCACGCTTCGTTCCGCCGCAAAGCGGCGCAGATCATGTTTCGCAGCTTTGCCGGCGCTTTCGATATCCCTTTGGGCTTGCTCGCTGAGCTTTGCGACTTCGGTTTCCGTGGCGCGCGCGATCCGCTCACGTTCTTCCGCAGCCTCACGCCTGGATTGTTCCTGGATCGTTGCCACCTCCGAATCAAGGCGCGCCAGACGCTCTTCAACTTCTTTCAATTTCGCCACCGCTTCATCGCGTTCCTGTTTCGCGCGTTCGAGATCGCGACGAATCGTATCCCGCCGATCGGAAAACGCCGCAGACAATCGCCGCCGCAAAATGAGATAAAGAGCAATTACAAAGATTGCCAGGTTTAAGAATTTCCATGCTTCAAAGCCGGGGTAATCCAAATAGGGCCCGATACGTGCCCACCAACCTTTGTCCTCGGCGATGAACGAAGCGACGAACGGCGAAGTTATGAAATTCCAAATCATGTCGATTAGTTGAGATCAGCGTCGCTCAGCGACCTGTGCAGCACGCGGGAGCCAATCTCGCGGGCCAGGCGGCGGGATTCTACTTCGAGTGTCGCGCGCGCCTCTTCGGATTGTCGCTTAATCCCTTCTTTCTCGCGTTTGATCGATTCCGCCAGTCGTTCCCGCATTTCGTTGAGCTTCAGTTGCCGCTCTTGCATCGCGCCGGCGCGTTCCTTCTCCGCAAACGCATAGGCCTGGCCACGTGCCTGTCGCAAAGTGCGCTCATACTCTCTGAATTTCTCGCTCACATCGCTGAGAATCTGTTGCGCTTCGCTCAAGCGTCCTTTGGTGCGCTTGTCGCGCACTTCCAGGATGCGATTCACTGGCTTCAGGAGGGTCGCGTTGAGGACATAGACCATCACGAGGATGATCAAAACATGCAGAATCAATGTGCCGTCAGGCACAAGTTGAATCGAGTTTTCGGCCAGGCCGAGCGGAAGCATTCGTGGCGAACTGATTTAAACTGGGATTTCGGCTTCAGATCTTGAATCCCGATGCGTCGGGATTCATTCACGGCAGACTGAACTTCACTTGTTCAACTACAGTGACCCAATTGCGTGCGTGTCAAAGCTTTGAAGGCTAACATGCGATTTTGCGACGCGTCAAGGCACGTTGCATCGTTGCTTGACATCAGTTTGCTGCGCCGTTACGCTAAGTGTTTTCATTGAACGGGGGAATCTTTCACTATGCCGAAGCGAACCTTTCAACCGAACAATCGCCGCCGCGCCAAGACGCATGGCTTTCGCGCGCGCATGGCGAGCAAGAACGGCCGCCTCGTGCTCAAGCGCCGGCGCGCGAAAGGCCGCAGACGCCTGACGCCGTCGCACTACTGAATCTTTGGTTTCCTTAAACGACGCGCCCGGGAAAGTAAAAGAAGTGCTGCCGAAACGACGCCGTTTGCGCGCGCGGCCGGAGTTTCAAAAAGCATACGCCGAAGGGCAACGTTATGACGGCCGCTTGATGGCCGCTTTTTTACGGGTGAACGAATCAGGCGAGCACCGTCTGGGCGTGACGGCATCGACCAGGGCAATTGGAAAATCAGTCGATCGGACGCGCGCCAGGCGCTTGTTGCGCGAACTCTTTCGGCGCAGCGCCGGCGACCTGAATAATTTGAAGCAGAGCTACGACTGGGTTTTGAATGCGAAGCGTTCATTGCTCGCTGCGAAGGAAGAACTTCGATTCCGCGAATTTCGTAGGATCATTGATGAGGTCGCTCGAGCCGAGCGGCAGGCTAAGTAGCATAGTCTCTGGTCCGTGATCGATTAGTACTCACTGACTGAAGTCCAGGCTACGCAAAAGGCGATGAGCTTTATTCTTATTTCGCTTTTGAAGTTCTACAAAGCAATAATCTCGCCCTGGTTGCCGCCGTCCTGTCGTTTTGTTCCGACCTGTTCCGAATATGCGCGCGAAGCAATTGAACGCCATGGCGCTTTGCGTGGAATTGGCATGGCGATGTGGCGACTGCTTCGTTGTCAGCCGTTTTGCGCCGGCGGGTATGATCCGGTGAAGTAGTTTGGAGTACCTTTAGGCGGAATTATGAATCAGGAGAGAAGGCGCGCCTAAAGGCAGTACTCCAAAAGAGTTAAATGCAGCAGCAACAACGATTCATTCTGGCTCTGGTCGCTTCGGCGGCGGTGTTGATTCTTTGGAATTATCTTTATCCGCCGGTAAAGCCGCCGCCACCGAACGTCAACGCAAACAGTCAGCAGACGGCGCAAGTTTCGCCGCAACCAACGACTCAAACGACGCCGACACCGCAGCCCGTCCAATCTGCGTCCCAGGTTCCTGTGCCCGCGCCTGACACTACTCCGCAGCGCAAGATTCGTATTGTCACGCCGCTTTACGAGGCCACGTTCGATACTCGGGGCGCCGTGGCAACCAGCTGGATTGTTAAGAAAAACAAAAACACCGGCCGGGATATTTATGCGGCCTCCTCTACCAGGAACAATCCGAAACCACTGGAGTTGATCGCGGCAGGGCCCGCGGGTGTTTCGCCCGATCAACTTTTTCGGCCATTGCGACTGGTTACCGGTGATCCGGCAATCGACCCTGTGCTGGCGTCAAAGAACTTCACGGTTGCTGGTGATGGGAACGCCGATACGGTTGACGTAGCCACTGGCTCAAAGCGCGTCGACTTTACCCTGCATGATGAGGCGACCGGACTCGAAGTTACAAAGAGCGTGACATTCCTGGCCGATCGTTATTCTGCTGAAATTGAGCTCAAACTTTCGCGAAATGGGCAGGTTATTCCGCAAGTGGCGCTTGCCGTGGGGCCTAACATCGGCGATCAGGGCATCGATCATTACTCTTTTTATTTGTATGCGCCGGAAGGAATCTCGGTCGTCAACGGTGAAGCGCAACGGATCAATGCGCAGGAAGTTCATGCCGATCGCAAGAGCTCGGGTCTCATCAACCGCTTGTTGGAAGGACTGGGTCTGAAGTCCGTGGTCACCAAACCCGTCGACCGCGAAGCTGTTGATGGTTCGGTCCAATGGGCGGGTGTTGGCGATACTTACTTTGCCATGATCGCGGTACCTGCGAAACCGATTTCCGGTTTGGAATATCGTTCGGTTTCGTATGAACAGAAGGTCGACGACAAACCCGAGCAACGAATGCTGATTACCGGATTGGTGCCGGTGCCCGCGGATGGTTCTAAGACCGAACTGTATGTGGGTCCAAAGGACCATCGACTGCTCGACGAAGCCAGCAAAGAGATCGCGAAAGCGGGTGGACCACAGGTCGATCTCGGCGAAGCCATCAACTACGGGTTTCTCGCCTGGATGCGCCGCGGTCTGGCGGTGCCGATTCTTTTCTCGATCAATGAACTGCAGAAACTCACCGGCAGTTACGGCGTTGCAATTATTCTGTTCACCATCTTTATCTACTCACTTTTCTTTCCGCTCAAATGGCAGTCGTCGCGCAAAATGAAGAAAGCCCAGAAGTACGCGCCCCGCATGAAAGAACTGCAGGAAAAATTGAAAGGAATGAAGCAGAGCGATCCACGCATGAAGGAATTGCAGATGGAGCAGCTGCGCCTGATGAAAGAAGCAAACCCGCTCGGCGGCTGTTTGCCCTTGCTGATTCAGATGCCGTTTCTTTTTGCGCTTTACAGCGCGATTACGATTTCGATCGATTTTCGCCAGGCGTCTTTCCTGTGGATCCCCGATCTTTCCGGGCCCGAGCCCTATATCCTCTATTTTATTCGGGTACTGCCGATTTTCTTTGCGGGATCAATGATCGTTTTGCAGTTGCTGACGCCGCAGCCGTCCGCTGATCCGCTGCAACGAAAAATGATGGCGGTCGGCATGCCGCTCTTTATGCTCTACATTTTGTGGAGCGCGCCCGCGGGACTGTTGCTCTACTGGCTGGTAGGAAACATCGTCGGCTTTCTGCAGCAGATAATGATCAATCGCCTCACCAAGGAAGACGAAGGCCCGCCGCCGGAAGGAAAAGGCGCGAAGCAGAAGCCTGCGAAGAAATTAAAACCCGCCGAAGCCTGATCGGCCTGAATCACCGAGCTATTGAATTCGAGCAACGCCGTTGCCCGGCTGCGGAAACTTCACGAACACCGTTGGATCGTGGCCGGCACGATCAAATCAGGTCGTGAGAATGATTCTGTCAGCGTGAGAACAAGCCCGTTCCTGACCTTGAGGTTACCTAACCAGAGCTTTTCACTGACCTGGTTCGGGTCACGCTGTAATGCAGGCGCAGCACCCCATCCGAAAACTTCTTAATAGAGAGTAATTTTAGCGGTATCGTGCGATGAGCTGCCGCGACGAGTGGAATGCCATCCCCGATCAATGTCGGGATCACATGAATGATGAATTCGTCGATCTCGCCGGCATCGAGAAAGGAAGCGATAACACCTGCGCCACCCATCATCCAGATGTCTTTTCCTTTCGCGGCACGCAGGCGCCGGGCGAACTTTTTGATCGGTTCGTTGACGAACTCGACACTTTCGATCTCCTTTTTGGGCGGACGCCGAGTGAAGACATAGTTTCGGACGTTCTTGTCAAAGCTGCCGCCGAAGCTTCCGCCCATGTCGCTCGACAGGTCCGCGGTCTTTCGTCCCCACAGAATAGTGTCGATCGACTTATAGAATTTGCCCATACCGTAATCACCCGCGGTGCTAGGTCGATCAAGCCAGTCGACTGCACCGTCTTTGCGAGCGATGAAGCCATCGGCACTGGTAGCAATGTAGACAATGATTTTTCGCATGGCTGGTTTGCTTCCTTGCGCGCCCCTGGCGCAAGCTGAACTCTTAGCGCACTGTGACGGTTAATTTGTAACGCGATGTTCCCGCAGCTTCGGTCGGTCGCCGCACGTTGATGAAATAGTCGCCCGTCTTTGGCAGCACGGCCGTGTAACTAAAGTTTGCGTCGTATTCGACACCGAGCGTGTCGTTGCCTTCACCAAGAATTTGAAAGACGGACGATTTCGCCGGCACTGAACTCAGTTTGATGATCAGACGTTGACCCTTCTTTGCCGAGAGAACATATTCAGCCTCTTCACTCCCGCGCACTGTACCACTAATGGTCGTGCGACTTGTGCCGTGTTTGAATTCGATTCGATTAGGTTCGGCTTTGCCGCCGCGTTGGCCACGCATCACATTGCCAGGACATAAGACCAGAGCGAGGAGAATAGAAACGAGCACACGCGCTGTTAGTGTCAGAACCCCGACCTGTCGGCGTAGCGACGGGATCATCAATCCAAGTTGAGTGTAAGGTCGGGTCGCATCCACCACCCCACGTGGGCTGCCCGCGTGGGGGCCCCGGTCCGCTCTCCGTTCTGACACACCGATGAGCGTCAACTTGTTCTTATCCGGGGACATTTGCACCTCATTTACTAAACCTCGGCTTCATCATCATCACCGCGGCCAGCGTTTCAACCCCATCCCAAAGGTTCTGCAAGCGCAGGTTCTCGTTCTCGGCGTGTTGATTATTGTCATAGTTAACGATCGGCACGGTGATGGTTACTGTGCGGAGACGATCTGTGATAATCGAAAGCGGCAGACTGCCACCGGAAGTCGGCAGCTTGACGATGGGCTGTGTCGAAGTCGATTGAACTGCGGCCAGCACGGCCATCGATATCGGGAGATCCATACGGGTGCGCTCGGCGTTGTAACCGCCAGAACGCGCCTGGACTTTTGCGATTAGCGCATGTTGTTTTCTTTCGGTCTCGGTCGGATCGTGATCAATGACGAAGAATCCCTGGCGGCGAATATGATCGATTAGCCGCCCAACTTGCTGCTGATGATCGTCTCCTTTGACCAGCCGCAAATCGAGCACGGCTGTGGCTGTCGTCGGGATCACATTGCGCGCCAGTGCGCCGACGTCGCCACTACTGAACCCGTTAATGTTCAGCGAAGGTTGATTGATTAGCTCCATTAAGCTCTTGCCATTTCCCTCAGTGCGCGCGAGGCCCAGCTGCGCTCGCAACTCGTCATCGTAAGCTGGTGCTTCCGCGATCGCCTTTCGCTCGGCTTCACCGAGTGGTTCAACGCCGTCGTACCAGCCGGCGATCGTCACCCGTCCGCTGTCGTCTTTCATCGACGCCAGCAGTCGCGCCAGCAGCATCGCTGGATTCGGGGCCCAGTTTCCATAGTGCCCGCTGTGCAATGGCCGCTTAGAGCCATAGATGGTCACGTCGACGTTTTGATCGCCGCGCACGCCGAACACGACCTGTTTGCGCCCTGACTGGTGCACTGGTCCGTCGCAGATAATCCACGCATCCGATTCCAGCAGATCTTTGTTACGGTTGATGATTTCGCCGAGATGTGGCGAGCCGGCTTCCTCTTCACCTTCGAAAAGAAATTTTATGTTCATTGACGGCGTGGCGTTCTGCGCTCGCAGCGCGTCGAAGGCGGTGAGAATCGCCACGACACCGGCTTTGTCATCCGCTGCGGCCCGCGCATACAGCCGCCATTCAGGATTGATCTCGCCGGCAGCAGGCAAGCTGACGATCTGGCCGCCCGTTTCCATCGCTGCGGATCGCCACGTTGGCTGAAAGGGCGGCGATGCAGTCCACTGTTTTGGATCCACCGGTTGGCCGTCGTAGTGGGCGTAAAAAATTACCGACCGCGTCGCCCCCGGCACTTTCCATTCGCCGTAAACCGCCGGCGGAGTCTCGAATGAATCAGCCTGCAATAGTCGCGGTTTCAGACCACGGCCATCCATCACGCGAAATAAGAAGTCGGCGTTGTGGCGGATGTTCTGCCGATCGGAAGCCACGTTCGGAATCGCGAGCAGCTGAGTAAACTCCACAAGGATTTGATGTTCATGCGCGCGCCGGTAGTCGCGGACTGGCAACTGGCCAAAGGTAGCGACGGTGCTGAGGCCCACGATCGCCGCAATTGCCGGCAATTTGCGAAACAGAAACATAGGGTAGTGGGTCAATTTCAATTATGGAGCACTACTCTTTATGTACTGCATCGTTTCATAGGATATCAGCTCTGTAAATCCGCGCTGGTCGCAAATCGACAAAGAATTTTTTGAACTCCATTGATGTTCTAATGGCGATCACCCACTATTTTAAAACTGAACCAGTACCGAACATAGGTTCAGCTTGACGCGGCGAAAAGGTACCGTTCGGACAAAACTCCCATATGGTGGCGGATATGGCCTCCCATAATGAAGGCTAAAGCGCGTACTGAAACTGGCGCATCGTTTGCAGTGCCCATCCGTGACCATGCTTCTTCATCGAGGTTCCGGAGCATGGCGATGTTTGACAGGCGTACGAGACGAAACTCGCTCATGAGATCTTCCAGGTCAACGCGATTGTAAGGCGCGCTCAACATGTATTCCTTTTCGTCAAAGCCCGGCAGGTTCTTGTTTTCGCCGCGAGCAATGCAGAGCGCACGATAGCCAAACACCCGCTCGCCATCGATGAGATGGCCGACGACCTCGCGGATACTCCATTTGCCTTCAGCATAGCGATAAGTTTCGCGCTCGGGCGTCACTTGATCGAGAAGCAAATCCAGCGCGTCGATTTGCGAACGCAGCACCGGAAGGATTTCCTCCTCGGCAACCTGCGCGATGTAGCCGCGATAGTATGGAGCGTATTCGGAATCAAGCGGACGATTCATCACTAAACCTCCTCGAAAAACGAAATCATATTCCGGGTCTCTGACCCATGCAAACAAAGTCAATCTAATGCAACTAACACTCCTACACCCAAGCTGCCAACCAGAAAGAGCCGAACCGGTTTACGGCAGCGGCTTGCTTTGCAAAATTGTGAACCACATTTCTGTTGCCGCCATAATTCTATTTGTCGCGAGCGTGACCGCTTACAGCCAATCATTCGCGCGCGCGCCGTTGCCCTATCACACGGCGACGGAGAATAACAATTATGCCCTGGCGGCGCGCGCTATCGGCGCTCTCAAGCGTTTAGAAAATCATGCGCTGGTTTACCAATCACTAGGCGAGTTCGAAGCTAATAACAAACTGGCTCGCGTGCCCTTTGACACTTTCAGAAGCGACCTGCAACAAGTTTCCGCCGAAATTGAAGCAATACTGGCTGAGTTACCCGACGGCCGAGTGAAGTTTGCGATCAGCAATTCGCTGAGTTCTTACCAGGACGGCGCGTTCTGGTGGGCGAAGACTTATCAGCCGCAAGTGGTAAATGTTTCGACGCCTGGTTTTTTGGAAGGTACACGCGCTCCAACAGACACCGCCTTCATGGCAACGGCGCCGTATACCGCTGCGATTAATTGGCGACAGGCTAGCAAATACCTGAAGCAGGCTGAAGAATTGATTCAGTAAGACTTCGCCTTGGCAGATAGCGGGGGCGAGCCCCCGCTGATTTAGACACGATCTATCGATTTCCGGTCTCTGCCACATTCTTCTTCGACGCCGGGGGATTCTTTACATACTTGTCATACCAGGCCAGATATCTCTCATATCGATCGCGTACATAACTTGGCCGCGTGATCCCATGATTTTCGTTGGGATAGATAATCAGTTGGGTGTCGACACCAAGGCTGCGCAACGCCTGATACATCTGTTGGCCACCCTGCACCGGCACATTAAAGTCGCGCTCGCCGCCGAGAAACAATGTCGGTGTCTTAATTCGATCAGCGTGCAGGAATGGATAAGAGATCTTCACATAGGTTTCCCATGCTTTTGGGTTCCAGGGAGGACCGATCTCGTAATCGTACTGAATGATGTACTGATCGGTGCCGTAGAAAGCAACGGTGAACGCCGTGCCCGCGCCACTGGTCGCGCCTTTGAAACGCGTGTCGGTGGCGATCATGTAATCGGTCAGGATTCCGCCATAACTCCAACCACCAACGCCCAGCCGATCAGGATCGGCGACGCCCATGGCAATCACGTGATCGACTCCGGCTTCCAGATCTTCGTCTTCGTAATGACCCCAATCCGCGAAAATCGAGCGCGAATATTTCTGTCCCCGGCCGGCACTGCCTCGATAATTAACGGCCAGCACGGCGTAACCGTTGGCCGCAAAAATCTGGCGCTCGGTGCTGAATGAATGCGCGTCCTGTCCGTTCGGGCCGCCGTGAATGCGCAACAGCAGCGGGACCTTCGTCCCTTTCACATAACCGACGGGATAGGTCAGCAAGCCATGGACTTCCGTTCCGTCTTTACTCTTGAAAGTGATTTCTTGAGTTTGCGCGAGGTCGAGTTCATTCATCAGCGCGTCGTTCTGATGAGTGATCTGTCGCAGCGTCTTTCCTTCGAGCGCGTAAATTTCAGTAGGCTTATTGTCGCTGCTGGAAAGCACGACGGCGTGGCCGTCGAACATCGATAAACTGGAAACGACTACCGGCGGATCGAGGAGCTTGGCAATGGAGGTGCCGCTGGCGCTAATCAGATAGACGGATCGGTCATCCGTAACTGAAGCCATCAGGGAATCGCCTGCGCCGCCAAAACGAAGCCCGGACACGCCGCGATCCAGATCTTCTACAGCTTTCAGTCGCGTTGGTGCGGCGCTACCGTCAGCCGGCACGAACATCACGTGTTCCATGTTGTAGGCGCCAAATTTCTTCTCGTCGCCTTCGAGGAATGCAATCCACTTTCCACTCGGCGACCATTCCGGCCGCGCTCGCGAGGCGCGATTGGCCTGAGTCGTTAAAAGCTTTTCCGCTGACCCTGGTTGCGCATCGGCCACGTACAACTGCGCCGCCGGATCTCGATCCGGATCGTCGACGTGATTGCTCATGAACGCGATGCGCGCTCCGTCCAGCGACCACGAAGGTGACGACTCGTCCCACTTGCTCTTCGTCAGTCGATCCAGTTTCTGCGTCGGGATGTCATAGAGATAGACGAAAGTGTGACGCCCGGATAACAAATATCCCTGACCATCCTGTTTGTACCGGTAGCGATCGATGACGATTGGCTTTGGCGGTTTCGGGGTACCTGCGGGTGACGGACTTGCAGCTGCGTCTGCTTCCGGATCAGGATCGCCAATTACCAGCGCGAGTCGTTTCGAATCAGGAGACCATTCAAATGTCTGCAAGCGTCCCTTCAGTTCGGTTAGTTGATAAGCCTCGCCGCCACTGCGATCCAATAGCCACACCTGATTGCCTTTCGCTTTGCCCGGCCGCGATGAAGTGAAAGCGAGAAACTTTCCGTCGGGACTCCAGCGGGGCGAGCTTTCGCTGTCCTGGCTGAAGGTAATCTGCCGATCATTTTTGCCGTCGTAACCGACCATCCAAAGGTGCGTGACACTCTTGTCGTCTTTCACCTCGATATTTGAAACAACGTAAGCAATCCATTGCCCGTCGGGTGAAATCTGCGGGTCGCGCACGTCGCGAAGCCGCGCCAAATCGTCGAGCTTCAAAGGCCGACGCGCAGTTTGGGCCGGCAAAATAACCGTGCTGATCAGAACGGCGATCAGAGTTAAAAGGGGTTTTGCGTTGCGCATCACATTAGGCTCCCTACCGATTCGACATTGATTTGCATTCCCACCATCGGGCGCTCAGGAACGCGAATCATATTGCGACTTTATATCCCGTGCAACCAAAGTTCTGGCCGCCGCGCGAGTTGGTAACTTACGTCGCGGCAATCAATTCCGTCGCAAGTCCTGCGACTTGCGTTGGCGGTAAAATGCCCCGTGCTCTTGCCCTCCTGTTGATCTTCGTGGCCGCAGGTCTATCTGCCCGCGGCCAGGCGCCTGCGCCGCGAGACTCAATCGTCCTTGAAACGAAACAGGATGAGGCGCGTGTGCGGCAGGCTATTTCGAGCCTCAAGCTGCTGGAAAGTGAGGTGATCGTTTACAAATCCCTCGCCGGTTTTGAAGAAGGGCGCGCGCTGAGCCGCGTCTCTTTCGAGACTTTCCAACGCGACTTGCAAAGAATTTCTCCTGAACTCGAATCAATTCAATCTGAATTACCTGAGAATAGATTGAAGACCGAACTTGGAAATGCGCTGAGTTGCTATCAGGATGGAGCTTTCTGGTGGGCAAAAATCTTCCAGCCGCGAATGGTAAACGTGTCAACGTGGCCGCCGGAAATCATTTTCTCTTCGGTCGACGCGACGTACAAGTCCTCGATTCCTTATACGGTCGCGATTAATTGGCGAGAAGCGAGCAGGCATCTAAGACGCGCCGAGGCATTGAATATACATACGGATTCAAACGCGGCTTTGCTTCAGAGACGAAAATAGTATTCCAGCTGCGCATACGTTGAGACAGGCACACCATCTTTCTCGGCCGGTTTGAACTTGATGTGACGAGCGGCGTCGATTGCTTGATCGGTCAGGCCATCCGGGAGTCCCGCGACGACATGAATATTCGTTACTTTGCCATGTGCGCGAAAGATCGCTCTGATAATGACTGTACCCTCCACCCGATTCTCACGCGCTCTAAAGGTATATTCGGGCCGCGGCTTTGAGGTAACCACAGCCTTCTTTGTGACTTGCTTGGTACTGTAGATTTCGTCGCTCTGGCTTGAGGAATTCTTATCAGACCCAGATTGCCCCGCTATCAGTGAACCAAATGTGCAGATAAGAAACAGACCCAGAATGAAATTGAGGCAATATCGCATGACTTCAGTCGATCAGGAACTTCAGCAATCCTCGCGCCGCTGAAAGACCGTTGAGTCGCTCATCATCTTCATCCAAGAATCGAATGGCGCTCGAGCGATGCGCGGCGACCAGTTGGTCTTCGTGCAATTGCTGCCGCTCCCGTTCAATTTCCAGTTTCTCTTTTTGACGAGCGAGTTCAAAGCCACCATTCCGAATAAACTCGATTATCTCGCGCAGTTCATCGCGATCGAACCAGGTGCCATGGCCTTTGCAAACATCAACAATCACACCTGAGCAACGCGCGAAATTGATCCGGTTCATCAATTGTCCGCACTGAGGGCAGGGTGCATAGCTAACCGTGAGCGTTTGGCTCGCCCCGTGAGGATGCGCGAGCGGGGCCGCTGCACCGAGGAGCGCCGACTGCTGTTCGCGGTCAGTGCAAATCTTTTCAAAGGCCGAAGCTTCAAGCCACAGCCCGGCGCATGTTTCGCATTCACGCACAGGCGCGCCACCGATCTTCACTGAGGACATATCGACTTTGCAGCGCGGACATTTGAGGATGGACAAAGGCACGGCGGTTGCTTCGGCCGGCGCTGCGCCGCAATGCGGACAATGCTTACTGCCAATGAACATCATGCCGAAACATGAAGGGCAGACGATAGTTGCGAGCTTTGATTCGCAGTACTGGCACAGCGGCGCGTCCGATGCGATCGCGGCGCCACAGTTCGGGCAATTTAGAGTTTGTGCTTCCATATCAACGGTGTGTCCGAAGCCTGGCCGTAAGGGGCTCCGTATGAAACCGCCAGCAGATAGCGCCCTGCCGACGCGCGGGCCCGTCACAAGCAGGTTATCATTTCGCCCGGAGGGATTACCACGAAGAGTTTTCTGAATGACTTCTGCCGGCCACAATATTTCGCCGCGGAATACTGGACTAATTATCGGACGGTGTGAGATGCTGAACGCTTAGCAAACCCTCAAAAAATTGGCACTGATCTTTTTGGATTCAGGGGGTCCACATGAAGAAGATTTCTTTCCTGCTCTTCGTGTTCTTGCTTGCACTCTGTTTTATCGAGCCGGTCAGCGCTCGCCTGCAAGAGCAAACGAACCAGAGCGCGCAGTCAAACTCAAATCAAATCGTGCCGCGCCGCCATCGCCGGCAGAGGCGCGAACGCCGGCGTCGCGGTATCAAGCACTCTTACGGCCAGGCAGGCAAATCGATGGGTCGTGGCAGTAAAGGTTTCGGCAAGAACATCGCGAAGAGAAAACCGATTAAGGCCGGTCAGGAAATGGGCCAGGGCGCCGGCGAATTTGGCCAGAACGTTGCCAAGGGCAGCAAGGGCGTAGGGCAAAAGAGTAAGAGCGTGGGGCGAAAGGTCGTTCACAAAACCAAAAAAGTAGTGAAGCCGTCAGAGTAATCGCCACCCGAGCTTGCGGGTTGTGCTGAAGTTGGTTGCGCGTTTTCAAACAGCCAGGCCGCAATGAGCACCGTGCTCGATGAAGCAACCGTCGAAGGGGCGCATGAGTGGCGTCGCTGGTGAGTTCGTGTCTGGACAGAGCCGGAAGGACTCGTCGTTCCAAGTTTCAAGTCTCAAGCTTTCAACTTGGACGTGAAGCCTGGGTTAGAGGCTTTGAACGCGCAGCGAACCTGAAACCTGAAACTAGAATCATGAGCGCAAAAATGCAGCAACAATCTGACGTCACACCTGAACTGGATCAACTTTGCATCAATACGATTCGCGCCCTGGCGATCGATGCGGTGCAGAAAGCTGAGTCGGGTCATCCCGGCTTGCCGCTTGGCGCAGCGCCCATGGCGTATGCCCTCTGGACTCGGTTCATGCGATACAACCCCAGGAACCCAAAATGGGAAAATCGCGATCGCTTTCTGCTTTCGGCCGGCCATGGCTGCATGCTGCTTTACGCGTTGCTGTATCTCGCGGGTTACGATCTTTCGCTGGACGAAATCAAAAGATTTCGCCAGTGGGGATCAATGACACCGGGCCATCCGGAATATGGCCTGGCGCCCGGCGTTGAAATTACGACGGGGCCTTTGGGCCAGGGTTTTGCGAACGGAGTCGGGATGGCGATGGGGGCCGCGCATCTGGCAGCAAAATTTAACCAGAAGGATTTTCCCCTCATCGACCATTATATCTACGCAATCGTCTCCGACGGCGATTTAATGGAAGGCGTAGCATCTGAGGCGGCTTCGCTTGCCGGCCACCTGGAACTCGGCAAGCTGATCTATCTTTACGACGACAATCACGTCACCATCGAAGGTTTTACCTCGCTCGCCTTCTCAGAAAGTGTGCCGAAACGTTTTGAAGCTTATGGCTGGCACACTTCGACCGTGGAAGATGGAAATGATCTCGCCGCGATTGACCGCGCGATCCGTGACGCGCAATCAGTCGCTGATCGTCCTTCGCTGATTTCCGTCAAAACCACAATCGGCTATGGCATGCCGACCGCGGGCACGCGCAAGGCGCACAGCGACGCTCCCGGTGAAGAAGCAGTGCGCGAAACGAAAAAACATCTGGGCTGGCCGGAAGACAAGTTCTTCTATGTTCCCGATGAGGCGCTGGCGCGTTTTCGCGCGGCGATTGAGCGCGGGGCGCAACAGGAAAAGGAATGGGACGAGCTGGTCGGCAAGTATCAGGAAAAACACCAGGAGCTCGGCAAGCTTTGGACGCAGACGATGAGCGGCGAACTGCCGGAAGATTGGGAAAAGCATTTGCCCGGCTTCGAAGACGCGAAGCCGGTCGGCACTCGGGTGGCCAGCGGGCAGGTGATCAACGCGCTCGCGCCGCACCTGCCGATGCTCATCGGCGGGTCGGCTGACCTCGGCGTATCCAACAACACCGACATAAAAGACGGCGGTGATTTTGAACCCGTTAGTTACGATGGCCGCATCCTTCATTTCGGCGTGCGCGAGCATGCGATGGGATCGACGCTGACCGGAATGTCTTTGAATGGAGGACTGATTCCCTACGGCGGTACGTTCCTGACTTTTTCCGATTACATGCGGCCGGCCATTCGCCTTGCGTGCCTGTCGGAAATTCAGGTGATTTACGTTTTCACCCACGATTCAATTGGTCTGGGCGAAGATGGGCCGACCCATCAACCCATCGAGCACCTGGCCGCGCTGCGAGCGATTCCACATCTGTTCGTAGTTCGACCTGGCGACGTGCATGAAGTCCGCGAAGCCTGGCGGCTCGCGATCTTACGTCGGCACGCGCCGACTGCGCTCGCTTTGACCAGACAGAAAGTGCCATTAATCGATCGCAAAGTTTATGCACCAGCAGAAGGCTTGCGCCGTGGCGGGTATGTTCTGGCGGAAGCAAATGAGGCAGAAACCCGACCGTCAGGAAATGCAGAAACCCGACCGTCAGGGAGGGTGCAAACCAATCCTAAACTAATTCTCATCGCCACCGGCTCCGAAGTTTCCCTTGCCTTGGAAGCCCGCGAGCAATTGCAGAAAGACGGTGTCCCCACTCGGGTAGTTTCGATGCCCTGCATTGAACTCTTTGAAGAACAATCCGCAGACTATCGCGACGAAGTTCTGCCTGCATCCGTCACCGCGCGCCTGGCGATCGAAGCCGGCATCCGCCAGGGTTGGGATCGCTACGTCGGCCCGGCGGGTGATGTGATTTGCCTCGATCGTTTCGGTGCCTCAGCGCCGGGGGATGTGGTGATGAAGAATTTGGGTTTCAATGTTGATAACGTTTTGGAACACGCGCGGGCTTTATTGTAGGCAAACAACGGATGAGTTCGAGCAAGAATCGCTTCAAGCAAGAACAGAAATACGTCATTGAGAGGATCGCGGAACTGCGCGAGGAGCTAGAGGATCTCAACGACTATCTCGACCTGTTGGAGGCTCGCGCGCAGAATTTTGGGAAGAAACGCTACAGTACGGAACAAGTCAAGAAGATGTTCGGAATCAAATAGGTCAAAGGATTTGGAAGGCGCAGATAGACAAACGCGAAGCTCAATACGAGCGAAAGAAAGCCGGGAAGAAACGAAAGGCTGCGTGAAAATGACGACCGAATGATATCATCGCTTAGTCTCTGAAGTCTTGAGCGATTATGAAGGCAAAGTGCTTTTAGGCTCTGTTGAACTCCGCGGTGCTTTGCGAACCGAAATCAATCTTCTTGACGTTACCAGTACGGGCGGTTGGTCTCCAATACCCATGTTCGGTGTCGAGGAATCTAATTATGAAAACGACGAGACGATCAAGGCGCAGTTAAGGAACCATATCAATCGTAATCCCGTGCCCACTACATTTCCGCGTTAGCTTATTCCCTGAAAGAGAGAGGCGGTGAACTGAGATGCCTTATGCGTTGAGCGTTTGTCCCTTTTGCGGGAAGTCGCTTGGTAAACTTGATGGTAGTGTTAGTCGGAAGAGGGAACATCTCAGATTAGACTGCCCGAAATCGAGCGGTTCAAGAAAAAGCAGAACCGTCGGAATCTTCAGGCACTTCCTGAGGGCCGGGTCATCGGCCAAGCTGGTTTGCCTTCGCTGGGCAAAAGGCGATCCTGATATATCAGAAGTGACATGCGGGACTTGGATCTCTCGCTAAGGCGGTGGTAGCCTACGACCGACAAAACTGACTCGAACCCTTAACCGGGTTCTGTAGCTTAACCAAAATTCAACGCTCATGTTTCCCAACTTGGGAGGTGTGGGCGTTTTGCTATGGGAGGAAATATGGAAGGCTTTGAAGATGAAAACGCAAAGTTAGCCGAGTTAGCGAGACGCCTAAAACTGGCCGGAAAAAAGAAAGAACAAAGGCGAGTCAAGCGCAGACCTCATGGGCGACCGGATAGAACTGTGATTAGAAAGAAAAGGCCGGGGAGAGGTCGTTCTCGCTCGTAGCAACACACTAACGGAGCATTACCTTTTGCTTTGAAAGGATGGAAGAATCATGAAAAACACTTACTCTGGCAAGGAATGGCTAGGCTCGCCAGTCTTCATTATTGAAGGCGAGGATGAAAATCGAATGGGCCGAATCGACATGATTCCGGCGATTCTAGTGGATCGCAAGCAGTTCAATCAGATCGAGGCGGACTTTGAGCGAGAGCAAGTTCACTTGCGAACGATGCTTGCCGGGTTTCATTATAACGCTCGACAGGGGACCTTAGAGCCTTTGAATGCCGCTGCCGAAGACGAAGCAAAGGCAGAATCGTAAGGCTTTGGTCAGTCAAGTCTATTATTACCTAAATTAGCATCGGCAAGAGAGCCTAATGCGAGCAGTCACAATCGTTTCCTTCGGTGGCGTCGAAGGACTTGAAATCCGCGAGGTTACGGATGCGCCCAGGGCGACCGCCGATCGCGTGCGTGTGCGTGTGCACGCGGCTGGGTTGAATCGCGCCGACATTCTGCAGCGGATGGGTCGTTATCCCGCTCCTCCCGGATATCCCCAGGACATTCCGGGGCTCGAATTTGCCGGCGAAGTTGTCGAAGTCGGTGAAGATGCGCGGAAGTGGAAAGTCGGCACGCGCGTCTTCGGTATCACCGGCGGCGGTGCCCAGGCAGAATTTGTCACTGTTCCCGAAAGCACGCTCGCGGAAATTCCTACGAATCTCGACTGGGCGCAAGCAGCTTCAATTCCCGAGGTCTTCATGACCGCGCATGATGCGCTCTTCACCCAATGCCAATTGCAAATGGGCGAGCGGGTGCTGATTCACGCGGCCGGCTCAGGCGTTGGCACCGCGGCGAGCCAGTTGGTGAAGGCTACCGGCGCATTCGCCTTTGGCACGTCGCGCACGGCCGACAAACTCGAGCGCGCCAAAGAATTTGGTTTGGATAAATCATTCGTGGTCAGCGGAGACCCATTAGCTTTCGTGGAAGCTGTGAAGCGATGGAGCGAAGAAAAGGGTGTCGATGTGGTTTTCGATCTCGTAGGCGCGGCCTATTTGCAGGCGAATCTGGCATCGCTGGCCATTAAAGGTCGATTAATTTCCGTCGGCACAGTCAGCGGTTCCAAAGCTGAGATCGATTACGCAGTCACAATGAGCAAGCGCCTGCGGATTATTGGAACGTCACTTCGCACACGTTCGATTGAAGAGAAAGCCACGGCTACCAGGTTGTTCGCACAGCATGTCGTGCCTTTACTCGCGACCGGGACAGTGCGTGCGGTCATCGATCGGATTTTCAAAATGGAGGACGTGCGGGCAGCGCATAAACGGATTGAATCAAACGAGAGTTTTGGAAAAGTCTTGTTGACGATTGATTGAGGATGGAGCGCAGGCATCCGTGCCTGCGGTTCGCTGCATCTATGCCGGGCGCTCTTTCACTCGCGGTTCTGGAAAGCCGCCCTATCGACGGAGATTGCCGGCTCGGTTAACTTCGCGGCCGCGCGATCAGTCACAATACACAAACCATGTCGCCCTTCGCCGGTAAGCCGGTGGACTAATCGCCTTGCCTCTTCATAGGTCAGCCTCCTGGCTTCGCAACCACGATCGCTTAGCACGGCCCATTTTTCAGCTCCCAGATCACTTGTCATCGCTTTGATAAGAATTCGGGCAGTGGTGCCCGTCCAACTACTTCCCTTTGAATTCCGGCTTTCTCTTCTCCAGAAACGCTTTCACTCCTTCGTCTTTGTCTTCACTCGAAAAGCAAAGCGCGAACAGGTCAACCTCGCGCCGCAGGCCTTCATCGAGATTTGATCGCGAGGCCAGCCTGACGGCTTCTTTGGCCAGGCGCAGCGCAATCGGACTCTTCTCCGCGATCCGATTAGCAATACCTATCGTCCTGGTTTCCAGTTGATCGGCCGGCACCACGTGATTGACCAGACCCACTGATAACGCGGTGTGCGCATCAATAATTTCACCCGTTAAGATCATTTCCATCGCTTTGCCTTCGCCCACCAATCTGGTCAGCCGTTGCGTGCCGCCGCCGCCGGGAATAATTCCGAGGTTGATTTCGGGCTGCCCCAGCGAAGCTTTCTCGCTCGCGATTCGAATGTCGCACGCCAGCGCCACCTCGCAGCCGCCGCCGAGGCAATAGCCGTTGATCATCGCGATGATTGGTTTGGGAAAGCCGTCGATAGCATTGAATAGCGAACGCTGTAACATCACTTCGCGTTGCGAGATCGCGGTCCGCTCGGCGAATTCAGCGATGTCCGCCCCGGCGATAAATGCCTTGTCACCGGCGCCGGTAAGAATGACGACGCGCACCGAATCATCGGCGCTTAATTCATCCAATACCGCAGCCGCCTCAGTGCGCGTTTGAATGTTCAGGGCGTTTCGCTTTTCCGGACGATTGACCGTCACGATTGCGATGCGATCGCGGCGCTCGACCAGAATAGTTTCGTAACTTCGGGTCACTTTGTTGGCTCCAGTCTTCGTATTTGGCAAAAGTTAACCACAGAATGGGGATCATTTTCCATTTGTCATCTGGCATTTTTCATTTGCTCTGTTTGGAGTTCCGCCTTTAGGCGGTGACCGCGACCGGCTTACAAAGCTTCCGCCTGAAGGCGGTACTCCGAGCGCCAAAACGACAAATGCGAAATGATAAATGGAAAATGTTATTGGACTTAGGTTGAGGAGGTAGGTTCATCACTGGCCGCGGGTTGTTCGTCCGCGACCCAGGCGACGAAAAGACGCGTCCAGCCTTCGCTCGGCTCGCTGATCTGGACGCCCACGCGCGCAGTTCCGTAGATGGCGGGTGACACGCGGATGACAATGGCCGTAACTTCTGTGGGAGAGCCATCGGGCCGGTGGGCTCGAATATAAAGCTTCTCGCCGCGGCTGACTTTTTGATTGAGATGAAAGAGAGCTCCGGAAGTTGAAATGTCGTCGGTCTCGGTTGGCTCGCTCCAGGCCGCCCCGTCTTCAGCCCGGCCAGAGACGACAATCGGCAGGCGCAGAGCCATGCGCAGCGCAAAACGTCTCTCTTCATCCTTGTAAGGCGTATTCATCGGAGCCGACACGATAGTCTCACCGTTTTATTTAATGAAGCTTTCGCTGCCGGACGAAAGCCTAACTCAGATTGGCTATTTAGTATAAGCCCTTTGGGCTTGTTCCTGACCGTTCCATTCATAGAAACCCTCGCCGGTTTTCTTGCCGAGCTTTCCTTCACTAACCATTCGTCTCAGCATGTCCGGGGGCCGGAAACACTCTGATCCCAGCGCGCCGTGCAAATACTCAGCGATGCGCAAGCGCACGTCCAGACCCACCAAATCCGTCAATCGCAACGGACCCATCGGATGGTTGTAACCCAGTTCCATGGCGGTGTCTATGTCACGCGCGCTGGCGACGCCTTCTTCCAACATGCGAATCGCCTCGAGTCCCAGCGTCACGCCGAGACGGCTGGAGGCAAAACCCGGGACGTCCTTAACCACGATCGGTTCTTTCCTGATTTGCTTCGCCACCGTCTGAATCGTGGCGACCGTTTCCTCGCTCGTTTGTTTACCAAGAACGATTTCCACCAGCCGCATAAGGTGCACGGGGTTGAAAAAGTGCATGCCGATCACGTTCCCAGCGCGGCGCGAGGCCGAAGCTATGGCAGTAATCGACAATGATGAAGTGTTCGTCGCAAAAATGCATTCCGGCTTAGTTAACGACTCTGACTCGCGCAGCATTTGTTGCTTTAGTTCGAGGACTTCGGGCGCAGCTTCGATTACCAGATCGGAATCGCTAATCTCTTCCAGCTTCGAAGTGCTGCGTATGCGTTGCAAAGTTTCTTCGCGATCTCGATCTGTGATCTTCCCGACCTGGATCGCCTTCGCCAGATTGCGTTCGATTGCCTCGTATCCGCGCGCGAGCGCTTCAGTACTTACATCGAACATTACAACCGCGTAGGCCGCGCCCGCTGTGACCTGGGCGATGCCGTGACCCATGGTGCCGGCGCCGAGCACACCGATCCGATGAATCGCTCGGGCCAAAGACGATTTATTCGAGCTGTTGTTTGAGCTGGTACTCAACGCAATCTCAAAGCGTGCCTGCTTGAAAGGTGGATCCGATTCGGCACGTTAACTGGCTGGGGCAATCCGGTTCGACTAACTTGTACGTCAATAGTTATACTATACGCGCAACCGAAAACGCCATACATTTCCTGCGATTTGCCAGGCTTTCAGGACTAAATTAGAAGGAGATCAAAAGAGTTTGAGCCAGAAAGAACTTCGTCGCCAGGTCGTGATTATCGGGTCGGGACCCGCCGGCCTGACGGCAGCAATTTACAGCGCCCGGGCGAGTCTCAAGCCGCTCTTGATCGACGCGCCGGCCGATCACGAGAAACAGACGACGCCCGGCGGCCAATTGATGATCACTACCGATGTCGAGAACTATCCCGGTTTTTCCGAAGGCATACAGGGACCCGACTTGATGGTCGAGTTTCGCAAACAGGCCGAACGCTTCGGGACTGAATTCCTGGAAGAGTGGATAACCAGGGTTGATCTGAGCCAAAGGCCTTTCACTCTTTATACTGAAGACAGCACCATCAAAACAGAAACTTTAATTATTGCTTCCGGCGCCTCAGCGAAGTGGCTTGGCATTCCCGGTGAAGCGAAGACGCCACACGGATTCGGCGGCAACGGGGTTTCTGCCTGCGCAACCTGTGACGGCCCGCTGCCGCACTTCCGTAACAAACACCTGGTCGTCGTCGGTGGTGGCGATACAGCGATGGAAGAGGCGACCTTCCTCACGCGATATGCCTCGCGAGTTTTCGTGGTTCATCGCCGCGACAAACTGCGCGCATCGAAAATCATGCAGGAGAAAGCGTTTCGCAATGACAAGATTGAGTTCATCTGGAATACGGATGTCACTGCGATTCTGGGCACCCCGGACCAGGGAGTGACTGGCGTGCACTTGCGAAATGTCCAGACCGGCGAAGAGAAAATTTTTGATTGTCACGGTGTCTTTATTGCCATCGGCCACAAACCGAACACAGATCTGTTCAAGGGCCAATTGGACATGGATGGAATTGGTTATCTAAAGACCTCTGGCCACTCAACCGCTACGAATATTCCCGGTGTCTTTGCTTGTGGCGACGTGCAGGATTCTTTTTATCGTCAGGCAGTCACCGCCGCGGGCACAGGCTGTATGTCGGCGATCGATGCCGAGCGTTTTCTCGATCACCTGCCGATCGAAATGCCTTCGGGCGAGGAAGTGACGATCGAAGGCGAGCACATCACACCCGACCATCAACGGATCATTATGCCTACCGGTGAAGTCTTGTGTAATTTGCCCCCTGAAGGTGTGTTGGATGAAAAGTAATCGGCTTTCGTGATTGGGCTAAATTCAGCATTACAACAGCACAATCGAATCATCCTTCTGGCGGCGGCGCGGCACGGGCTGAGGCTCGCGAACTGGCGCAGGCTCCTCTACGAAGGTTTGTTCTCCATGTGAGACAGGGCAGTAATCGCAATAATAGCCAAGACGTCGCTTGCGATCCTCGCAGTCATTGCACTCCAGCGCGCGTCCGAGTCTTAACAGGGTTTCAAGCAACGGGATCAGAATTCGACCGCGGTCCGTCAGTTCATATTCGACGTGGCGAGGAATGCCGCGCAGGTTCCGCCGCAGGATCAGTTTGTCGCGCTCCATGTCCTTCAGCCGGCCCATGAGCGTCCTGCTGCTGATGGGATGCAACTCTGCCAGTAATTCAGTCGTGCGTTTGGGCCCGGCGACCAAATCGCGCACCAGCAGCATGCTCCACTTGTCACCGATTAGCTGAAGCGCACCGGCAATCGGACAGCCATCCAGGTCGCGTCTTCGCACCCATTACTCCCTTCTGCGTCTGCGCTAGCTTACCACAATCGAATCGCTTTGATACCGGCCCGCAGCCCGAAGCTTTTTGGGGCTTCGGGCTGCTTCTCGTCAGCACGCATCGAACTCTCGTGATTGATTTTCAATGCTTGCTGTGGTCGTCGTGGGGCTCATCGGGTTCAGCTCGGTTAGGTTATCGCGCAGCCACCAGAGCGACTTCCGCGTTCGCTGCTTTCAGGCCCGCCAGCTCGCGTTCGATCGCGCGTTCGCGGCGCGTCTTTGGTGTTTCCAGACCGTTGTTTTCGCCAACCATCCAGGCTTGCGCAAAGAAGTAACGGTTTCCGTAGCGATGAAAGATCAGTTTGGCGTTTTTCTGAGCGCCACCAGTGACCGGAATCACCTGAACCATTGCATTGGCCTGACCGTCCTTGCTCCTTAGGTGCAGGATTCTGGAGCCTGAGTTGACCTGGCGCACAACGTATTCGCCCGCAGGCAGCGTTTTGTCGCCGGCCTTGAACTCAAACGGAATCCTGGCGGTCAATCGCTGATTGCCTAACTGGGCTTTTGCCGGCACGGCAGCGAAAAGACCAATCAGAGCCACCGTCAACATCGCAATGTAAATTCGCTTTTTCATAATCAATCTCCTTTGTTTACCTCCTGGGTCGGCGCAGTTCCCGTCGGCGTTTTCGTCCGCCTTCGTATACGCTTATGACTCAAGCGGTGAACGGGTCTCAGTGCGATTGCTATGCCGCGGCGTGTAAGGCATAAACGCGCGTCAAGCGAAAGCTCATGCAACAAACCTGAAGCGCCTTTATTGGCAACTGATTAGCTGTTCGGATCGGACTCGGCGGGTTTAAAGACAAACGCCGGCAACGGGTTAACGAGCAATATCAGAACTGATGGTCAACTATCAGTTTCGATATGCTAAACTCACGCGCCAGGGGAAGCTCGGAAGTTCTGATGGCCGAATAAACTAAATTCACGTTTGGACCCCAAAGGGGCATTTCCTGATGAATCCCCGCCTCATCGTTATTAGCGGATCGTTGAAGGGTACGACGTTTCCGATCTCTGGAGATGAAATCTCGATTGGGCGCGAATCCGCGAACTCTGTGTGCTTTAACGACCCTTCCGTTTCGCGGCGTCATTCGCTAATTAGACCTGGATCCGGCGAATTCACGATCGTAGATCTCGAGAGCTACAACGGCACGTTCGTTAACGGTGTGCCAATCAAAGAACAACCTTTAGCGGATGGCGATCAGGTTGCCTTCGGAGACGTTGTCTCGCTCTTCCTGATCAAGGAAACCGAAGACGATCGGCCGGCTGTACTGCAAGTGAATGAGGGAGATTTGGTTACCCGATCCACAGTTAGGCTGAACCGTGAAGACGCCCTCTATCTTCGTCCGGAACTGCTCGCCGAACTGCCGCCTACCGCGCGCGTCGCACGCAATTTGAACACGCTGCTCAAAATCAGCACGACAATCAATTCGATTCGCGGACTGCCACAGCTGCAAAGGCTCCTGCTCGAGCTGGTACTGGAAGTAATTCCCGCAGAGCGCGGCGCGATTCTTCTGATTGACCAGAACCGCAATGAATTCACTTCGGTGTGTGGTTGGAATCGGTTGAAGGGCGCGGACGATTCGATGCGGGTGAGTCGAACTATTACCAACCAGGTCCTGGGAGATGGCCTCGCCCTGCTCAGCAACGGGATCTTTGAGCATAAAGAGATCAGCGACGTGCCGAGCCTTCAGTCTTCACAAATCTGTTCGGTGCTTTCGGTGCCGCTGCTGGTTTTCGAAAAACCGCTCGGCGTAATTTATCTGGACACCAGCGACCGCAATGCTCGCTTCGATGAAGACCATTTGCAGCTGTTGACGGGCATTGCCGGAATTGCCGCGATTCCTTTTGAAAATGCGCGACAGGTTGAGATGCTGGAAGGCGAAAATCAGCGATTGCAGAAACAAATTCAGATCGGACATCAGATGATTGGCGAAAGTGCGGCGATGCGCGCCGTCTATCAATTAGTCGCCAAAGTTGCCTCCGCGGATTCAACAGTCCTGATTTTTGGAGAAAGCGGAACCGGCAAGGAATTGGCGGCGCATGCGATCCATTTGAATAGTGATAGAGCAACGAAGCCTTTCCTCGCCATTAACTGCGCGACGCTGAACGAGACTTTGTTGGAGAGCGAGTTGTTCGGTCACGAGAAGGGCGCGTTCACCGGCGCGATTGCGCTAAAGCGCGGCAAGCTGGAGATCGCCGACGGTGGCACGGTGTTTCTGGACGAAGTCGGTGAACTAACTCCGTTAATCCAGGCGAAGCTGTTGCGTGTTTTGCAGGAGCGAGAGTTTGAACGCGTCGGTGGTACGCGTCCGATCAAAGTTAATGTCAGGATCATCGCCGCCACGAATCGAGATCTCGAGGAATCCGTCAGAGAGAAGGACTTTCGTCAGGACTTGTTCTATCGTCTCAATGTAGTCTCAATCGAGATGCCGCCCCTTAGAGAGCGTCCTGAAGATATTCCGCTGCTGGCAAATTACTTCGTAGCGGTCTACAGCAAAAAATGTAAACGGCGAGTGAAAGGAATATCGCCCGAAGCACGAGCCTTACTGTGCGCTCATGATTGGCCGGGTAATGTGCGCGAACTGGAAAACGCCATCGAGCGCGCGGTTGTGCTTGGCTCAACTGATCTGATCACTCCAGAGGATCTGCCCGAGACCGTGGGCGACGCTGACCACGGCGGGCTTGCCGGCAACAGATTTCGTGAAGCGATCAAAGTGGCGAAGAGGAAATTGATTGTCAGAGCCATGGAGGACGCGCAAGGCAACTACACCGAAGCAGCCAAATCTCTGGGCATCCATCCGAACAATCTTCACCGATTGATTCGCAATTTGAATTTGAAGGCAGCCAACGGGAAGTAGTCATTCCATTTTCCAAACCGACTGAGAATTGCTTTGATTTTCTCTGAGGACTTAGAATCCAGATGATGATCGGGCGCACCATTTCTCATTATCGTATCGTCAAGAAACTCGGCGAAGGCGGGATGGGTGTTGTCTACGTTGCTGAAGATACGGTCCTCGGCCGCCGCGTGGCGATCAAAACCTTAACCGCTCGCCGCCTCACCGAAGAGCCGCACTTTCGCACTCGTTTCCTGCGAGAAGCGCGTGCTATCTCGGCACTTTCGCATCCACACATCGCCACCATCCACGATTATGGCGAGACGGCCGAAGGCGAGCCCTATATTGTGATGGAATTAGTGAAAGGCGAGACGCTCGCTGATTTGATGCAAAAAGAAGCACTCACCATTCCGCGGGCTCTTGAAATAATCGAACAGGTTGCCAAGGCGCTCGGTGAAGCTCACCGCCACGGAATTGTTCACCGCGACATCAAGCCTTCAAACATCGTCCTGGACGAACGGGGTGAAGTTAAAGTGCTCGATTTCGGCCTGGCCAAACAAATCAATTTGCCGTCTTTCGAGGGCACGGATCCCGAGGGGCAAACTTTACTGAATACGTACACGCTGGAAGGTGTAATCATCGGGACGCCAATGTATTTGTCTCCTGAACAGGCTTTGGGCGCCGAGGTCGATGCGCGCGGCGATCTGTTTTCGCTCGGCGCGTTGTTTTACGAGTGCATCGCCGGCCGCGCTCCGTTTCAGGCAGCAACCCGAATTGAGATTTGCGCGAAGGTTATCCGTGAGGATCCGCCGCCGCCCTCTCATTACAACGCAGACGTTTCTGAGGACCTGGATCGCATTACCCTTAAAGCGCTGCAGAAGAATCCCGAGGCTCGTTACCAAAACGCCAACGAGTTAATCGCTGATTTGCAGATGGCGCGGTCGGATTTGCAAGACGATGGTTCTGAGCGCAATGTCACGCGCATCCTCTCATCATCGGCAATCAGCGGCCGCCACACTGGGGCCCTGGCCACACTCTCTGACATTTTTCGCCGTCCCCGGCTTTCAGTTGGTTATTTATCAGTTGGCGTGGTCGCGGTCCTCGTGCTCGGCTTGGCCTGGTGGGTGCTGACGCGCAAGTCTCCGCATCAACCACCGCCGGAAGCGCAACGGCTCTACGATCTGGCAGTTGACTCGTTGCGGGAGGGGGCATTTTTCAAGTCAAGCAAAATACTCCAGCAAGCTTTGCACGAGGATGATCAGTTTCCGCTCGCCCATGCTCGACTTGCGGAAGCCTGGAGCGAACTCGATTTCTCTGACAAGGCAAAAGATGAATTGATTCGAGCCAGCGACCTGGTGCCCGACCGTTCCGTTTTGCCTCAACTGGACGCACTGCGGTTGCAAGCCGTTACCGACACTGTCAAACGTGATTTTAAGAAAGCGGTTGAAGATTACCGCGCCATAGCTGCCAGCGTGCCGGATTTCGACAAGGCTTATGCACTGGTCGATCTGGGTCGCGCCTACGAAAAGAACGAGCAAACCGACAAAGCGATCGAAAGTTATCAAGAGGCAACGACCCGCAATCCGCATTATGCGGCGGCATTCCTGCGCCTGGCCGTTGCGCAGCGCCGCAGTCAGCGATTCGCTGACGCGCTCGCCAGGTTCGATCAGGCGCAGAAGTTGTTCGACGTCTCGAACGAAGTCGAGGGCATTGCCGAGGTGCTCTACCAGCGGGGAATGCTTTTCAGCCAGCAGGGCAAGGTCGCTGAAGCACAAGCGCAGCTGGAACAAGCCCTCACTCGTTCCGTCGCGCTCGAAAACCAGGATCAGCGCGTCAAGGTACTTTTACAGCTCAGCAACACTGCGGTAGTCGCCGCCGGCGACGCATCAAAGGCGGAGCAGTATTCTCGCCAGGCAATGGAATTAGCCCAGGCCAATGGAATGGAAAATCTGACGACTGCTGGTCTGATCGACCTGGGAACGGCCTACTTGACGAAAGGAAATTTTGCCGAGGCTGATAAGTACTTCAATCAGGCGCTGCGCCTGGCGCAGCTATACAAAGGCAATTTCAACGAGGCCCGTGCTTACCTTTCGCTTGCCAGCCTGCGGAAGCAACAGGAAGACCCGGACGCGGCCCGTGACTTCGCGCAACGCGCTCTGCCATTTTACCAACAGGGAAGCTACGGAAAGCAGATGTCGATCGCCTATACAATTATCGGCTATGCCTATGAAGAGGTCGGCGACTATCAGTCGGCCCAACAAACCTTTGAACAGGAATTAGAGGCAGCGCAACAAGTAGGAGATCTGCGATCAATCGCTCTTTCGCACGAAGGCCTCGGCATTGTGTTCATGCATACCCAGCGCTTTCCGGATGCGCTGTCTCACTTCAATGAAGATCATTTTACGGCCACTAAAATTAGCGCCAAATTGATTGCCGGATATGCCGCGAGCTACCGCGCCTCAGTGCTTTGGCAGTTGGGACGCGCCGGAGAAGCTTTGTCCGCTTTTGGGGAAGCACTGCAAGTGGCCCAACCGCCGGGACACGATCCTTATAAGGAGTTGTTGGCCGAAGCAACTATCGGAGAAGCAGGCATGGCGCTGAGCGAGCGTAAGTTTCAGGACGCGATCACCGGCGCACAAAAAGTATTAGCGATCGCCGGCTCGGAATATAAGTCAATTGCCGTGCGCGCGAATAACACCATTTGTCTGGCGCAAGCACGCTCCGGTCAGGGCAGCGCGGGACGCGCTCACTGCGAAACCGCTATAAAGCTGGCGCGCGGGATGCGAGATCCGCTGCCGCTTTCAGAGGCGTTCCTGGCCTTAGCGGAAGCAAGTCTGGCTGCTGGAGATGCGCAGGCGGCGCTTGCCACAGCCACTGAAGCGCAACAGAGATTTGCTAATGCCAACCAACATGAATCTGAATGGCGCGCGTTGCTCCTCGCAGCGCAGGCCAGCGACAAGACGGGTGATAAAATGCGCGCGCATCTTTTAGCTTCACAGGCTTCGACTGTGCTCGCCGCGCTTGAGCAGGACTGGGGCAGTGAGAATTACAAGACCTATCTCAATCGTGATGACGTGCAGGAATACCGCAGGCAGCTAGCCGCGCTGGGCTAAATCCGTGGCCCGCGCATCTTGCGCGTGAATTCACAGGCGGGACGGGCGTACTACTTCTTCAAATTAGGACATACCCAATTAACTTCAACGGTGGCTTGCTCGATCATGGAATGTGATCGCGCAGGAAGATTTTGATCTTCACCTTCTTACCCCTGATGAAGATTGGCTCGTATCCCGTGATGACTACTTTGTCGATCTTGGCAGCCTCGACGACGTGCGTGTGGGGATCTGCTTTCTGTCCGCAGGCACAAGCATAAAATTGGTGGCCAAACTTGATTTGTACAGAGCCGCCTCCATCGACGGTAATCGGCGAGCCTGAACTATTTGCTCTATCCGCCATTGTTTCTCTCCTTTCCGACTGAAGGTGTTTTCGGCCTCAGAGTCGATCGACCAGGATATTACATCGTCCGATCGCTGGGTCTTCGAGGGTAATTTTTCCTGAAGCCACTGTCATAGTGGACTTCGATTTTTGTGATTTCCGTATTGGTACCTGCTTTCGTTCTCGAACTCATATTAGGTCAGCGACTCCTTTCGACTAAGGTTGCTGAGGTCAGGTCCTTGCCGTGGTCGCGGAACGAGCTCGGATTTGTGAAAGCGGCGTAAGCCTATTCAAATATTTAGGGGATGTAAAGGTCGATTGTCACAAACCGCGTTGCAACGACGCAATAATCTGTGTGCTGACCAGACAGATTCAATGTAAAGGGGGGAGCGGAGGGCAGGTCACAAGGAACCAAACCCTCCGCCTGAGGACCCTGGGGTGAGAGTTGCGGGCCGGAAGCAAGCACCAGAGAAAAAGCTATAACTGAGCGACCGAAAGCCTGCGTGGGGCGCACCCGCAGGGTGCGCCCTTCATGATGCAGGCGTTCACAGCTTCGATCTTTCCTTCTACTTGGGGCGTGAATTGTCACTCTTAGGCTTGAATAGTTCTACCAGATCCACACCGAAGCCGATGCGAAAGACATCGCGATTCATTTGACGGGACGTGATAACCAGGCCCGGACTGGTTAGCTTTATCGCTGAGTCTGCTGGTTCGAGAACGTACGGCGTTCTGACTGTCTTATCCCCTCCAAACTTAAGATTCGTCGACCCAAAGATGTAAAGCGATCTTTCACCCAGGTTGAGATGATAGGAGCCGTCGATCCCTAGAACAAAGTGTCGAAGCTGTCCGCCCGTGACACCAGCATTCTGACCGAAAGTAACGTCGAGCATTGATGGAAACTTATCCTCTGTGGGATAGCTTTTGAGTCTTAGACCAGCAAAATATTGACGAAGAAAACGATCGCGTTCAGGCCGAACGAAAGCGATGAATGTCTTGCCAGTTGCCTCCGGGTAGTCGCTGAAAAACGCCGCATACTGTGAATTGGACTGATCCGTAGGGACCTTGAATATTTGAGGTGACTGGGTTGGACTCGTGAGCGGACTGGTCGCGCCGAACCCGGTAATGAAACTGACTTGGTTCCTCTGATCATTGTGATTAAGCAGGAATTCCGTGCCAAGCTTGAAGTCGAAGCTCGTAGCCAAATCGTTTATCTTGTCGCCGGTCACTGCGCCCGCTGCGTTCGAGGTTGAGCTGACAAATGCCCCAACTTGTTGGGCCGTAGTGGTAAGTCGAACGTCGCCCCATGCCCAGACGCGCTTTCCGCTGAGAGGCCTGTTAAAGAAAAAGTCCATGAACGGATTTGACTCACTGGCCGCGGAACTGGCGCCGGCTTGCTCAATTCCGAAGATAGCCCTCGTGTTCCTGCTGCTGTACGGACTTTGCCCGGCGTCGTCCTTCTTGGCGACGGCGGTACCGCATTCACCGGTCGCGCATACAACGGTCAGTGACAGTGTCTTATCGTTCATGGCGTCAAGCTTGTCCAAAGTTGCTTTTTGCTCACAGTCCTTAGAAGCATCACGTTTTTTGTAAGGCGTGATCTTGATAATATTTCTGCCTTTGGCGAGTTTCACCTCAATTTTCTGCAGGGCGTTATTGCGATCAACCGACATTTGCTGATTCTCGAAGATGGTTAGGTCGTTTTCATCTCTAACTCTGACATACAACGTACAGACATTCGCATCATTGACCTTGATTGCGAGATGTTGCTGAGCCTCGGTGAACGGATCGATCGTTGCACTATCGGTTATTCCGGGCGTGGACCACTGAATGGTGGGTGAGGCACCATTCGGTGGAACGTCGCGAGATCTTGTTGCCACGCGCTCGTCGCCGGAAGTGGGCGCGTTGTCCGAAGCTGGGGACGCAATCGGTATCAGCTTCGGTCCACTGACTTGAATCAATCGGAGCCTTCGTGGCCGCATGGTCAGGTTGAATTCAATGGCGAGCGAGTCATCTTTGGCGGTTGCGTCAGTGGCGCTCAGCACAAATCGATGAGCTTGCTCGCTCGATCCTTCAGGCGTTCCGGAAATCGTTCCATCGGTTCGTGCGGTGAGACCCTGGGGTAAGGATCCGCTCACCAGTGACCACCGGATGATGCTCGACGAAGAGTTCGTTTCGAGTTTCAATTGATATTTCGCGCGCAATAAATCTTCGATGGCCACGCTATACTCCTCACCCGCGTGGGCTTCTGGCAGCGCAAATACCTGGCGCTCATACTGGGCCGCTGCCAGGGTTGGCAACATACACAAACAGAAGAAAACAGCAGTTGACCATGTGTACCGGACTTTCATATTTCCTCCCCGCAAGAAGTGAGTAATGTCAAAATAGTCGTTCACGTTTCATGGGTGACGAAGCAATTTCCTCACGAAATGATTCAGGTTCACTTTGTATGAGCCAGGGACGCAAAACGTGTCATTCAATGTTCTGGCAACCGGCGCAGTCCTGTGACTGCTGTCCGTCGGAGGCACTCAAGATTTGGGCGCTCGCCATTCAAACGGATGCCCATTTTGCTGGCCGATTTACGTTGACATGAATTCATGGCCCGTTTAATCTGCGCTTGGTTTTTGCAAAGCAGGTTGCAAGGCCGCGCAAATCGCGAAGCTCGCGTATTTTGTACGACGCCTCAGTTGCCGCTGATATGCAATAACTCGTCGCTCGAGAAGTTGCTTGCCGTAGTCTTTTGCTTGAGAGTCTCAGAGATACGCACCTCAACTTATCGATAAGCACCCGTTAAGAACCGGCGAAGAGGTGCGAGCCCTCGCTTGTTGGCAGACTCGTTAACCCCGACTGATTTGCCATCAAATGAAGAAAGATTGGAATCTAACTCAGGAAGCCCTCGATGCTTTGCTTGCTTGGCTCGACTCGGATCGAGAAAAGGCCGGAGAAAAGTATGCGTTGATTCAACTCCGACTGATAAGGTTCTTCGTGTCTCGTTGTTGCCTGGACGCAGAGAATCAGGCGGACAAGGTTATAAACATTGTAACCAACAAAGTGAAGGAGCTTGCGAACTACGAGGGCGACAAGGCGCTATATTTTTATGGGGTGGCCAAGAAGGTGTTTCTGGAGTACCGGCCTCCCAAAATACCAGACCCACCGCCTGACTCAACCGACAATGAAAACGATACTGAAGAGGAATTTGCCCGTCTCGATGAGTGCTTGGAAGAACTGTCGCACGACGATCGTTGGCTCATTCTGAGCTACCACCAGGACGAGAAACAGGCAAAGATCCAAAACCGCAAACGATTGGCCCGCCAACTGGATATCACGATGAACGCCTTGAGAATAAGAATAACCAGGACACTTAAGCAGCTTCGGCGGTGCATGGAGAATGACTTGGAAGAGAGCCGGCCCACTGAAACGGAAAAGGCCCAAAACGCATAAACAATTAGCAGGTCTCCTCAGGACCAGAAAGTATTTTTATTGATGTTTTCGAATAGAGATGATCAACCCACGATCAGGCGCTATTTGCTGGGCCAGCTTACCGGCGAAAACCGCGAGCGATTTGAGCAGCGGCTTTTCGTTGACGATGATTTGTTTGAGGAGCTGGTGCCCGCCGAAGATGAGTTGATCGATCAATACCTTGACGATGACTTGAGCAAGGACGAAGCTGAGATGTTCAGGAACCATTTTCTGATTACGGCAGAGCGTCAGCAGAAGCTGCGGTTCGCGAAGGTCTTGAGGGGATATGCTGCGGCGCATCCGGCTGAGAGGCAACCCTATTCAGTAGATGACAAAGGTTTTGACAAACAGCGGAGAGTCACCGGCCCGACGTGGATGACCTGGCGACAATTGTTTTCCACTCCTGCGTTGAGACTGGCGGCTTTTGCGATTGTGGTTCTCATCGCGGGCTTCGGCATTTGGCGAATCTTCTTTCATCAATCAGAAGTCGACAAAGGTTTGCTGGCACTGAATGCGGCGTATCGCGAACAACGTCCTGTTGAGTCGCGCATTTCTGCTCTCTCCTACGCGCCTTACGCGACTACGCGAGGCCCTGAATCGGATCGCGTCAATCAAACTGATCTACGTCGAGCGGAGCTGACAGTGCTCGACGCCCTGAACACCAAGCCCACGGCCGCCGTTCATCACGCGCTCGGTGAGGTATACCTTGCCAAGAAGCAATTTGACGACGCTATTAAGGAACTCGACGAGGCATTGAAGGGTGATCCAAAGAACGCGCGGCTGTACAGCGATCTCGGCGCCGCGTATCTGGAAAAGGGAAAGCTCGATCGGGAAGGAAAAGAACCGGGCAAAGATCTGGAGGACCTCGGTCATTGCCTGGAGAATCTAAACAAGGCGCTGGAGCTGAATCCCAACCTCCTTGAAGCTTTGTTCAATCGCGCGCTGCTCTATCAGCGTTTGATGACCACGCGGCAAGCCGAGGACGCATGGAGAGAATATATCCAGAAAGACTCTGACTCGCCTTGGGTCGACGAAGCGCGGCGCAATCTCAAACGTTTAGAGGAGAGTGAACTACATCGTTCGCATAATGGTGATGCGCTCAACGATTTTCTGGAAGCTCGCCGCGCCGGCGCCGACGACGCAGCCTGGCGGGTGCTCGGGCAAAGCTATACGTCTGCGGGCAACGAAGTGACGAACAAGCTGGTTGATTGCCTGCTCGATCCTGGAACCTCAGGCGGTCTGAATGAACCACTACCAGTACTTTCGTATGTGGCTACGTTGGAATCGAGCCGGACCGGAGAGCGCTACACCTCAGATCTGATCGACCAGTACCGCCGCGCGCGACCTGATCAAAAACTGATACTTGCTGACGCTGTGCGATACATGAAAACCGGATATGCCCTGTTCACGCAATCCAGGTACGCTGAAGCCGTCCATGCTTACTCTCAAGCCAGGCGGAAGTATGAGCAGGTTGGCGACTCGACTGAGGAGGCTTTCGTCGATTACAGGCTGGCTCATTGTTATTTGTTTCTTCCTGATCTTGCTAAGGCCGACAAGGTGCTTAAGCAACTGTCGACGCTTTGCGACACCCGCGTTTATCGTTGGCTGCTTGCTCAATGTCTTTACTGTTTGTCGCACGCCAGCGCTGATAACAATCAATATTCAAAAGCGCTGGATTACAGTGAGCGAGCGCTAATCGCGTTCGAACGGGTCAATGATCACAACGGTGTAGTGAAGTCTCTGACGCAGCTCGCCGACATAAATCAATCATTAAGCCGGATCGATAAATCGCTGCATTATCTCAGCCGGGGGCTCAGGTTGAGTAATGAAGTTCCAACCGATCCAATGCAGACATGGGGCATTCTGGTGCAGATGGCTTTCAGTATGAGTTCGAAGCAATTGAACGCGGCGGCACTCGCATATCAGAAAGAGGCCTTGCAAATCGCGATCGAAATGAACCGGCCGCTTTTGATCTCGAGGTCTTCTGGTTATGTAGGCACGGCGTATGCGGCGCTAAAAATGTATGCCCAGGCTGCCGACGCTGTTAACAAAGCCTTCGACGTGGGCATGAGCATGGCCGAAGGTAGCGGGGGACTCGAAATCACAGCCAACGCCTTGCAGCAGATCGGTGACATTACCAGAGAGGCGGGTGACTGTGCCAGAGCAATAGCGTTCTATGACCGCAGTGTGAAACTCTATGAACACTTGCATGTCGAGTACTATAACTACTTTGCTCACAAGGGAAAACTTCAGTGCCTGATTGCCGGCGACAACAAACAGGCTGCCGGTGAAGAACTGCAAACGGTTCTAAGTCTCGCGGCGCAAAACCGTTCTAACATTAGCGACGAAGGTGCACGGTTGAGTTTCTTCGACGCCGAACAAAGCGTTTATGACCAGGCTATATACTTCGAATCGGCGCAGATGAATGCGCCGCTCAAGGCCTTTGATCTCTCAGAGGCGAGCCGTGCCAGATCACTTTACGACGAAATTCATAGCGGCGCGCAGGTGCAGAGAAAAGGCCCTGAGCCCGCCATCAAATTGCCGCCGGAAACACCTTCTTTCTCCCTTTCGGAAATCCGGCAAAGAATGCCGGCGGATGCGCAGATTCTTCAGTACGCCGTTCTGGACGACAGGGTGCTGATGTGGATCGTTACCAGGTCTGCTATAGAGACCCGGACAGCATTTGTTAGCGCCGCTCAGTTGACTGACGATGTTCGTGGTTACCTGGAATTCGTCAACCATCCGCCGGGCTCAGAAGTCAGCGAGCAGATCCGGCGAAGCAAACATCTCTATCGATTATTGATCTCGCCGATCGAAGACCGCCTGGATAAAAACAAATACCTATGCATTGTGCCTGACAAGATACTTCACTACTTGCCTTACCAGGCGCTGATTTCACCGGCGAGCTCCAGCTACATGATCGAGAATTACAATCTTGGCTATGCACCCAGTTCGAGCATCTTCGTGACCTTGAGCGAATCAGCGCAGCACAAAGCCGGGAGAATCGACGAGCGAATGGTCAGCGTGGGGGATCCGCTCTTTAGCCGGAAAGACTTCGATATGCTGGCCGATCTGCCGGCAGCCGCGTCGGAGGCTGAGACCGCCTCGAGCTTTTATCAAAAGCGAATCGTACTCTTGCGGGAGGAAGCGACGGAGTCGAGGCTTAGAGCAGAGCTTGAAAGCGCGGACGTGGTCCATCTGGCGACCCATTACGTTTTGAATGAGCGGCTGGCAACTCTTTCCGGATTTCCGCTCGCGCCGGAACACTCAAATGGGAATGGGAGTAATCGTTCAGATGGTTTCCTGCAGGCGTACGAAATCTATGTCATGAACCTGCCGCGCACGCGCCTGGTGGTTCTGTCGGGATGTCAGACGGGCATCGAGCAGGAATATAAAGGCGAGGGACCGATAAGCGCAGCGCGCCCGTTCCTGGTCGCCAAAGTCCCGACCGTAGTGGCTACTCAGTGGGCGGTAGACTCTGATGCTTCGGCCGGCTTAATGGCGAGCTTTCACCAACATCGAGTCCGCGATCAATTGCCGGTAACGCAGGCCCTCAGGCGCGCCCAAATCGATATGGCCCTCGGCCCGGATCTGCGCTATCGGAATCCATACTACTGGGCGGCGTTTGTGTCCATCGGAGGTCAGACGCCGTACTAATGAAATGAAAACCGATCGATTGTCATAAGAAACAGAAGTCCCCAACAAAGTGGAGAAATCGAAGAGGTGAACCACGATGGCATTTACGCCAACTAACCAATTGCCGAACAATCCCGACGTGAGAGTCTTCTTCAGCGGTTTAATGTTGCTGCGGGCGGCGCCGGACTCTCAAACCTGTGAGGCATTCGTCCATCGCAGCGCTCCAGACCATCAACTTACAATCGAAGTGCGACAAAAGCAGGCCGGCAAGCCGGACCAGATCAGGATGAGGCATGTCGGGCCGCTGATGTATGCGTTGGCGACGTTGCCACCATCGCCTCCCCCGGCTCCGCAGATTCATGGCATGGTCATCCAGGTCCAGACGGCCCCGAAAGGTGTCCGGGCTTACAACGGCCTTATCGCGTCGACGGAAGGCGATGCCGTCGGCGGCAAAGCCATTAATTTTCAAGACAACCTATTGCATGATGGCCGGGTCGCGGGTGTTGATCTACTGGGCGGCCGACCCAGCATTCTTTTAAACGATGGCGTTTTCTATACTGCTGATAAGACGGATCCGGCTGACGTTATTGAACTCACCAGGGTCGGCGCTTCGGCCGGTACTTCCAGTGTATTCCTTCAGCCAATTGCGAGTCTAATTGGCGCTAACATCTATCTCGACGATGGCGATCGAGTTTTGGTCCGATTTCAGGCCCAGGGTCTTCCGGAACAGGTAGACTTAATTAAGCGGCCTGCCGCGTCGGGAATCAGTTATGAGATCTACATAATCAACGATCCTCTTTTCGAGAGCACTTCGCCGAGTGTACCTCCGCACGACGAGTTCAAGGAGTACTACAAGATCCTGCTCGCCACGCCACCTTCAGGCTCGCCGCCTGGCACGTTGCCCGACCAGTTTCCCTTGGCAGATCAGTTTCGTTTGAAGATCACTCCGGCAGATCCGCATAGGGGTTCTACCAGGACTCCGTGCATGTCGGGCATTATCGACCCGTGAATTACCCGCGAGTGAGAAGGGCACCGTGTCGGCCTCATAGAAAGGAAGGGTAGTATGGCGAAGGGCATCTCCATTCACGTAGGCATTAACGAAGTGACTTCGAACGTTTTCACAGCGCCCAAACTCAATCACTGCGAGGACGATGCGAATGCGATGTTAACGCTCGCTACAGATGCCGGCTTCACACCCGCTATTTCGCCCGCGACTGGCCACAGAGAGCCGCTATTGGGTGAAAACGCCACGTTTGCTAACGTCGTTAAGGCGATTCAAGATGCTGCTTGCGAGCTGAAGGCGGGCGAAACGTTTCTCTTCACATTTTCCGGTCACGGCAGTCAACAGGTTACCCTAGACCTAATCAATGAACCCGATGGCCGCGATGAAACGATCGTTCTCTCAGACCACCTGCTGTTCGATAGTTTCTGGCGTAGCGATCTCTGGCCAGGCTTCCAGCCGGGCGTGCGGGCGATCACGGTGGCGGACTGCTGTCACGGCGGAGGCGTATTCCGACTGTTAGATCTATTCACAGCAATCTTATCGAGAGACGAAACGGCGAAAGCGAATTTCGTGACGCAGCTTGAAACCGCTTCTGCAGTGCTTGTTCGAGCTTCGCAAACGCTGAGGAGTCGCACCTCGCAACGCGGAAGCCGACTGTTCTTTCAGCAGGCCTCCACCTCTTTCCGCGTAAGCAATCTTGTAGTCCGCACGATCTCGGACGCGGAACGCCAAAAAGAACTTGACGCCAATAGAGACTTTTATGCGCGGCAGTTCGCGCCAGCGACGCTGCCTATCACTGTCAGCCGTCTGTTCCTGGCGGCCTGTCAAGAGGGTGAAGACGCCGTTGAGGGAGCACATCACGGTGCATTCACCCAAGTGCTGCTTGATGTTTGGAACGGCGGAGCCTTCGTAGGAAACTATCCAGAGTTCATGACAAAAATTAGGAGTAAATTCGTCGGAACTATCCAGCATCCGGATATTGAGCCTATTCCGTTGCCCGCTTTCAGCAGCGAGCGTCCGTTTACAATATGACACTGCCATCCGGTGTTAACCCCTCACCCCTCATGACCGTCGCGCGTTAGAGTGTGCACAAAGCAGCTGCAGCAGCGAGCTTCGTACATGCCGGCGCCGCCGCCGGCGACCCTCTTCGGATTCGTCGCAGATAGCTTGCGTCTTGGTGATCTAATCGGGGATCGAGTTTAGCGATCGTCACAGGCAGCTCGATACGAGGGCGCTTCACCCAACGTCCGGAATCCAGAACCTCTGGCCCTGGACTTCGACGGATTTCAAACCACGCGCCGGCAACTCCGCTTCTGGCCAACCCAGAAAAGTGAAGTGCGGCAGATCGCTCAGCACGGTTTGAAACCAACCATGGCGAGCCAGAATCTCGCGCACGCGCTCATCCAGAAATTCATTGGCGTCGAAGGCCAGCATCGCAATGTGTTGCGACGTTCCCGGCGCGGCGATCGAATAGAGGATCGACTTCGAAAAATCTTTACTGAAAAAGATTCCCTGCTTCTCCAGTTCCAAAACTTCCGCGACTTGTTCAGCCGTTGGCATTGCTCGCAAACGCTTCGTCTGAGCTTCAGTTAACCGGCCGAGTTCCTGCCAATGATCCAACGCCGGCAGAAAGCGCGAATTCCACAAGCGCACGGTATCATCGTAGCTGCGCCGGGCTGCTTCAGCGCCATCACGAGGAGTAATGTCCAGTCCTTGCGCTTGCGCCGCCGCTTGCGCCTGCAACAGCGCGTTTGCTGCCGCCGGTTGCAACTCAATGAGTGCCCCGCCCATCTTCACACCGCGAAAACCGGCGCGCGCCTGAAAGTCAGTTACCTCTTCTTCGCACGTGAAAACACAAACCGGCGGAGGCAGAACACTCTCGTTCGCGACGAAAATCGCGCCATAGTCATGCAGGACCCGGCGGGCAACCGCGTCACGCGATTCAGCGATCTTTGTGAGGCTCCGATTTCGCTGCCTTAGCGTAATTGCAAGCGCCTGGTAAAAAGGGGAATTCTCGTGTTTGTGCGGCGCCAAAGGTTCGTTCGTACTCTCGCTTTCATTTTCTCAAATCGTCGGAGCATCATAATCGCACGACTCGCTAACCTCAACTTGGTTATACTTCACAGCCAATGGCGGCTGCTTCAGCTGAACTCTTTGATCAGATCGTCGCGATGTATCAGCGTCATGGCTGGCGCCTGCGCCGCGTTCTGCTGCGCCCGGAAACCGGGGACGGCTTTAATACTCGGACAGGCGAGCTTTTCAAGGATGCCGCGTTCAGCGAAGCCGAGATTGACGCGTTATGGTTTGCCCGTCCTTCTCAGGCCGGCCGTGAAGCATGGGAGCTACGGCTGGTTTCCGAGCAGCCTTACGCCTTGTTTGAAGCATTCGAAGCGGACGAAACTGAAGAAGAGCGCGAAGAAGTGCGGCGTGAGATGGAAGCGAGGATGAAAGAACACGCTGCGAAATAGACCTGAATCCTCTATGCCTTGCCTATCTTCACCGGAATTTCAATTCTTTGCCCGTCACGCATTATCACGACGGTGACGGTGCTGCGCGGCAACGCGCGACGTACCCGCGCGAGGAACTCCTCTTCCGTTCGAATCGGAATTTTGTCGAACTCGATCAATATGTCGCCATTTTTTATTCCCGCAATGTCCGCCGGTCTATTTGGCTCGACCTCATCGAGCCGTACACCGTATATATTGGTTTCGGGAATCAACACACGTTTGGTGTTGCCATTGTCATATCCAAATAATCCCCTGCCTTCAGGTCTATTGCTATAAGCACGCTCCAGCTGATCGAGTTCGCCGTTCGAAATTGTGGTCAGTTGCGTTTTCTTCGTCTGGCCATCCCGCAGATAGATGACCTCGACCGTTTTACCAATCGGAGTCTGACGCAGGGCGGTCATCATATCGTCTTCATTTTTCACTTCGCGCCCGTCGAAACCGGTAATGACGTCACCGCCGACCAGGCCGGCCTTATCGGCGGGCCCACCCGGTGGCGAAACCGCATTGAAAGTGGCGCCGCCGTTCGCGCTGTCGAATCCATCAATGCCAAAGTAGGAGCGACTGGCGGCCACAGACGCTCGAGGTGGCCTGAAGTTAGACCCACGACGGAACAAACTCATCGCGCCGCCGCTGGCAAAGAAAAGTCCCAGCGCAATCCAGATCCAGGTCATGCCGGTGAACCCCACCCTCCGCCGTCGTCCGGTGCGCCAACTCGTTTGCGCGATTGGCGCGTGAACGCCTGGCGTAAAGGGGGAAGTCAATCGGCCGTTCGGTGGGGCCGTGCCATTCGCAAAACGAACTGTCTCAGTATATTCAGCCGGCCCTTCGCCCAGGCGCTGCCCGCAGGAACGACAAAAGCGCATTTCGCCGGGCATGGGCGCGCCGCATTGCGGACACGTCTTGAGATCACCCTGATCACCCGAATTCTGGCGGGTTTCATTGAGTTTTTCTTTAGATTGCATGCCGGACCTTCCAGGAGCTTTTTGAGATTGAGTGGCCGCCGCTGACGACCAATTATACGCCGATTCACCGCCGCCGGTTGCGAGTAATTTACCGCGCCGTTCGGATGAACAGATCGCCGCGAGTTTACGATTTGGACGCGAACAAGTATATTGCAAGGGTCAATCAATCTTCGCAACGCAAGATTCAATTATGGAAGTAACCAAAGCTTTGGCGGCCTTGCAGCCGCTTTACGGTCGAGACAACGTGGAAATTGTGACGCGTCAAGGGCATCGCGTGCGCGGCATCATCCGCAGCATGAAGATGACCCAGGCGCTGACCACACCGAGTGTCAAGGTCGAGCGCGCCGACGGCGAGATCATTAAGATTCCGTTTTCCGCGATCGTTGAGATCATCAACCACAATCCGATCGCCGGCAGCGCGCGAGCATAAGCGGGACGCCTCTTAGTCATTCGTATTACTGCTTACCGCTCACCGCTCACTGTCGTGATCGACCTCAACTCAATTACCTGGCAAGCGACGCGTTACAAGGGAATCTTCGTTAACATTCTCCGGCGCGATGAGCAAAGCGGCGACGCGACAGTTTTGATTCGGATGCAACCCGGCTGCAGTTATCCCACTCATCGCCACGGCGGCATCGAAGAGGTCTTCATCCTCCAGGGTGGGTATCGCGACGCGCGGGGTCAGGTACGCGCGGGTGAGTACGTTATCAACGAGGCCGGTTCCGCCCATACGCCGATCGCGCTTGAAGGCGAAGATTGCGTCATGCTGGCGATCGCGCACGGCGGGATTGAACTAAGGTAACGTGAGGGTTTGTTTCACCTCATTTCTTCTTAGCTTCCCATTTATCTGTGAAACCTTCGGTGTGAAATTCGCCGGCGAGCTTACCGTCCTTCAAAGTTCCGGTAACGTCGATCGACTCATGCTTCTCGAAGTCGAGCGTAAAACTCAACTTGCCATCAGCCCACTTACCGTCGCGAATGGTGCCTGCTCCGGTATGTTCGGAATAAGCAGTGCCGGTGACCTTCGAGCCCTCAAGCTTAAACGTGAATGTGGCCGGCGTGGGCGACTCGTGCACAAAGAATGATACGTTCCACTCGCCCGAGATCGGGTCCACATCGTTTGCCGGCGCTGAAGCCTTTTGCGTTGGTTGTTTACCGAATAACGCGGAATGGTGCTCTGCGACCGCGGCACAGGCTGAAACGAAGACCGTTAACAAGGCCATACCGGCCAAAATGGAAAGACTTCTTAATCTCATCTGATTCTCCTCGGATCTTTTTGCATTCGCACTTCATACAGAGTGACGCTGACTTTACGACAAAATTAGCAGGTTGTTTCGCAGAAATTTACTAATCGGCGTCGATAATGGACAAACGCGCTTTCGTTGTTCAAGAATGATTCGCGATGAGGGCAAAAAAGAAAACCGATCGACGCGCGCAACGCACCCAGCATAACCTTACGCATGCGATGGTCGACCTGATTCAGGAAAAGCGCTTCGACGACATCACCGTGCAAAACGTGATTGAGCGCGCTAACGTGGGCCGCGCGACGTTTTATTCCCACTTCACGGGCAAAGAAGATTTGCTGCAAAGCAATTGGGAGAAGTTTCTCGATTTTTGCGCCCAGCAAATCGATTGGGGCCAGGTAGGTAAAGATTCATTCATTCCGGTCCTTTTTCTCTTCGGGCATCTGAAAGATGTCCATCCGTTTTATCTGGGGCTGGTCCGTTCGCGAAAGACCGATTCGCTTTTCAAGAACGGCATCGAATACCTAAGTGGAAAGATCGCTGAGGGTCTGAAGGCGAACCTGAAGCGGGCGCCGTCAATCCCTATCCCGATTCTGTCGAATTATCTGGCGACTGAGCTGTTCGCATTGCTCAAGTGGTGGCTCGACGAGCGGATGCCGTTTAGCCCCGAGCGCATGGATCAGATTTATCATGACCTCGTGACGCCAACTTTGCAGGCCAACTTAAGGTAAAGCCGCTATTTCGCAGCCACGCATCCGGTAAATTTGTTAGCGGTCTTGCCTCGCACCTGCTTTCGCCACCACCAACGGGTTCGCTTCCATTTCCCGGCGATAAAACACACGCGGGCGCTGCACGCTGCGTTTGTCCGGGTCCGCGATCTTTTGTTCGCCTTCAGTGAAAGCCAGGTTCAGCCCGAGACCGCGACCCTCTCTCATCTTTTCTGCCTGTATCTCCGGCACGCGCTCGGACGCAAAGTCGAGCCATTCGCGAGCATTAATCAGGCCGTCCTTAGGTTCAAAATCAGCCGCGCTCGACTTCAGGCCTTCCTCCACCAGCGCATAAGTCAACAGGCCGTGGCCGAATTGCGCCGCTTCCAGCGCCGCCTGGTAACTCTGGGCAGCAGTGAGGATGTACATGCCTTTCTCGTAAGCCAGTTGGGCCAGCCCTTTTGAGTTCATCGGACCGCGCCGCTTTTCTTCCGCTTCCAGCGCCTGGCCTGAGTTGCAGGCATCGATCACCATCAGCACTGATCCCGCCGCCAGGCTTTCGACTGATGCTTCCAGTTCCTGATCGGAGATGCCGTGAGAGAGGATTGCTTTCAGTCCCGCTTCATCCAGTTCGCCACGATCTCCGGCGTAACCAATATCGTGCGGAATCAAGTAGAAATGCTTGCCCTGGGCCGTTCCATGCCCGGCAAAATAAATTATTACTGCATCTTCAGGCTCGGCGCGCTCCAGCCGATCGAGTGGTCCCGCCTTCAGCGTCGGTGGTTCCGGGGCGCCCGCAAGCCGGCGCAGCGCGACCAGAATGTTTGCTTTAGTCGCTTGCTCGTTTAGCAATGGGACTATTTCCACGCGCTTGAACCTGCCCACCTGTAATTGTTGGCGCTGAGTCTCCTCTGCAAAACTCTGCGCGTCTGCAACCGCATATTTCAAATTGTATTGACTGTTCGCATATTCATTGACGCCGACGGCGAGCACCCACGCGGTGCCTCCGCGCTTCAAACCATCGGCACCAGTCAACGTGAGGGTGCCGTCTTTGCTCTTCACATTATCGTCGTTGAAGACGTAGGACGTGAGGATGTTGGCACCGGCGATGACCGTAATCTCTTCTTCCAGCTGGGCAGCCGATTGTCCTTTGAGGACGTCGCCGTGCCAGGCCTTGATTAGTGACCCGTTGCGAAAAAGGCGCAGGTCACGCGCCCCACTCCCGCGCGCGTGATCCTTATCAGCGGCGGCATCAGTAACGTCGATCTTGATCTTCATTGTGCGCGCCGCAATGTTCTCCGCAGAGCCGGCACTGCCGATTGATAATTTCACCACCGGCTGGCGCCTATCTTTTCGTGAAATATCGCCGGCAACGTGTGGACGCTGGCCGGCGAAAATCTCGGACAGTAATCCCGGGTAATAAAATTCGTTGAAGAACCATTCGACCGGCGCCACATTGAAAGTGTCCTGGTTATAACGCCACAGGATTTGATTCCACGATTGCGGCGTTCCATCAAACAAACCTTCAGGTGTCACCACCATCCACTCGCTGCCGTCGTCAAGCGAGATGAGCGTCAACAAATGTTCGCCGGTCGTCGTGTCCCACAGAAAGGTGCTGCCGTCATCGCTGGCCGACGCCAGAAGTCTTCCGTCAGGACTGAAGTCCATCGATTCAATGTTCGCTGTGTGGCCGGTCAGCGTCCGTAGCTCGCGTTGAGCAGCAACGTCCCAAAGCTTGATCGCATTGTCTGTACCGCCCGATGCAATCATCTTGCTGTCACGGCTAAACGCAACGGCTGTAACCCCTTTGCCGTGGCCCTTGAAAGCGCCGATTTGCTGACCGGTGGCCGGATTCCAAAGGACGATCTGGCCCGTCGTTTCAACTTTGAGATCTTTCAGAAAATCTTCTGAACTCGGCGGTTTTTGATTTTTCGGACGCTTCTGATTCGCCGTGGCCTGGCCCATCATGGTTGCCATATCAAGATTGGATTTTGATTCGACCCCGCCACTCGCAAGAATTTTCCCGTCGCGGCTGAACGTGATTGAGGTGACGCTGCGGCCCATTGTGCCTGCCGTCATCGTGCCTAACACGTTAGTGAGCATCGCGCTCATGTCCGCCATGCTCGGTAGGTTCGCGATGTTTGGCATCTGTCCGCGCTTAATGTTTCCCGGAGTTGGTAGCGATCCCGGATTCGCTAACGGATTGAAGCTCTGGCCGGGTGAAGACGTGAGCGTCCGCAAGCGTGTGCCTGACGCTATGTCCCAGAGCGAGATCTCGCCCTGCGTTGCGACGGTCGCCAGTACGTGGCCATCAGCACTGAATCGTGCTTCGTTCGGAGCATTGCCCAAAGTCAAGGTTTGAATCTCGCGACCTGAGGTTACGTCCCAGATTTTCAATTCGCTTGAAGGAAGTCTCCCGATCATCTGCGCGCCCTGCGAAGGCATGTAGGTCGCTGCCAGAGCCCGGCCGTCAGGACTGAAGAAGATTCTTTCCACACCTTCACTGGCATTAGCACGCGTCAGCGTTTGCAACGTGTGTCCGTTCGCCGCATCTACAATTGTGATCGCACTGTTGTTAGGTGCGAACAGTGCGATCAACTTTCCATCAGGACTGGGGATGCCGAACTGCCGGTCCGAAGGCGCCGATGAGAGACGCCGCCCTTGTCCAGTGCGCAGGTCCCAACGCGTGCGTCCACCCGATGTGAGTTGGGTCCCGTCAGCGCTGAAGGCCACCGCATAAGCCATGTTTGCGCGGCCTTTCATTTGTTGGACCTGCTTTCCGGTCTCAGTGTTCCAAACGAAGGTTTGCGTTCCGAATCCACCGGTCGCAATCTGCTTTCCGTCGTGACTGAAGCCGGCAAACACGCCGCCGGTGTCGACGAATACTCCCGTATTCGGGACGTTGAGCGTGAGCAACTCTCGTCCGGTCGGTATCTCCCAAATCTTGACTGTGTAGTTTTCGCAAAGCGCGATCAGGCGGCCGTCGTCGCTGAATGTGATGACGCTGTAATCCTTAACCGTGGGCGCCTGGATGCGTTCAGCTTTGTTACTCAGGTCCCAGACTCTTAGTTTTTTGCCGGCGATTCCGGCAACAATGAGCCGGCCATCAGCGGTGAAGCAAAGTTCTGCGTTCTGCAACTCGTGATCGGACAGAGACGTTGAACGCACTTCGCGGCCGGCTCGCAGATCGATGAACTTGATTTGATCTGAATCAACCCGCGCAAGTTGATTGCCGTCAGGACTGAGAGCGACGCCACCCTGACCGCCGGTGAAGCCCGATGGACTGATGTCTGACATCTGAAGGGTCGAGGTTTCGCGCCAGGTGTTGGTGTCCCAAACGCGAATTGCATCGCTGATAGTTACGAGCCTTGTACCGTCCGCGCTGAAGGCGAGGTAATTGACGCCCATCGCGGCCATGAACGAAGCCTGGGCGCCCGTCAATGTCTGAACTTCATGTCCGGTAGCCACGTCCCACACCTTGACTGTGTTGCCGCCGCCCGCCGCGGCGAGCAGGCGATTATCAGGACTGAACGCGAACACCGGAGAGAGGCTGTTCGTGTTTTGACCGCCGGTGGAGAGATCGCGCAGCTCGCGACCTGTGGCCGTTTCCCAGAGCTTGATCGTGTTGGTGCGAAAAGTTGCTGTCGCTAGTAAACGCCCGTCAGGGCTGAAGTTAAGCCGCGTTGCGCCAAAGAAATTGTTGTAGCCGGTTTGGAGAACCAATTCCGGCTTCGCTTCTTTGGATTTGGTTTGATCGGACTGCTGCGTTGGGGACGAGTTCGATTGAATACCGAGGTCGCGTTTATCGGGAGTCGGCGAGGGGTTCTGGGCGAGGATACGGACGGCGAGCAAAACCACCAGACCTGAACTTACCAACGTCCTTCGCATAATTCCGCTGCGCAAGGCTAGTGTTATCAGCAGCCAGTGTCAACGCAAAAGGTCGTTTGGAGTCCCGCCTTCAGGCGGAATGAATCGCTGAAAACGGATCGAATCAATAGAAGCGCCGGAGGCGAAATGATTTCACCAATCGATTCGCGCGCCGATCATTTCGCTCCTTCAGAGCTCAACAAATTCTTTCGTGATTCTTGACCTGGGGCGTTGCCCCAGGCTTTTTTATCTCGCGCCTTTCAGCGCTTGGTACAAGTTGCCTAAGCAAATTTCGTACACGCGCTAGGACTTCATCGCCGGGAACGAGCTCAACCTCTCCCGACTCAACCTGCGCGATGCGCCGTCGCACCTCGGCAAGCTGTGCGCTGGAAATCTCGGGAGAAATATCCTGCGCCAAACTTTCGACTAATCGCTCTGTGAGTTCAGCTCGGGCGTCCGGCGGCAAAGCCATCGCGTTACGGAAGATTTCTTCAGAAGACGGCACTACTCGATCGCCTCCACCAATTCTTTGATATTGGGTTGCTGTTTCCACAATTGCTGCTGGTTGACCATCACGCTCTTTCCAGCAACCGGATACAGCCCTGCTGCCATGTCAATGATTGGTATTCCGAGTGAACTTGAAACCACAGAGGCCGTGTTTGCATCAACGATCTCAAACTGGAACATTTCATTAAATGCCGACCGGTTCAACGGGCTCGCCGCTCCCGCAGGATGAACATAGAAGACGTTTGGATTGCTCTTCCAAACAGCCCAAATTTCATTACCGATCTCGGTCACAACACTTCTGAAAGCCTTAGCCGACTTAATGTATTGCGTAAGTCGATTTCCGATGTAGCAGTAAATTCGTGGCGTCGCAAGCCTAAATCGATCGGAATTCAGGAAGAATTCTGACTGCTGCGTTCCTGGCACTCGCGTGATGCCGTAAAGGAGAGCAAGAAGGGCGCGGACTGCACGCTTCGATGAACCATCCGCAGAAAAGGGAATAATTAATCTGTCCGAGGCGGACATCGCTAGCTCCGTGTAAATCGTGAAGCTGGGATTGCAATCGATGAAAACTGCACCATTTGATTGGTTCCATGAATTCTTAATATCCTCTATCAGATCGCTGATCCATGTATGAACCATTCGCCACGCTTCCGTTGGCCCCGGCAAGGTCGCACCTCTGACTCGAGATGCTTGTATTTCAAGTTGTTCATCACCTGTAACTAGATAGAGATTCTTGGGAGCGCGTGCATTGTGCTCGCCGACATTGATTACAAACATCGCCCCCGTCTTAGGGTTGACGTAGGGGCTACTTATCCGGTCCTCGACGTATCCAGATATTGTTTGGCGAGGCGTGCGAGAACTCAGAAGATCCAATCGCTGTTCACCGGCAGCCATTCCGCCTAGCAGCATTCCCGAGGCGTTGGCTTGAGGACACAGATCAATAACGAGTACCTTCTGCTCGCGGTGTGTTCTTGCGTATTCGCTAGCTATCTGAAAGGTAAGATAGCTTTTTCCCACCCCGCCTTTGTTGTTCCATATCGCGTAAGTAGCCATTTTGTCTCCTCGTTCGGTGAGTCTAACCGATAGATATTTTTTAATGTTATGAAATTTGCGGGATCTGGTTTGCAATCCGGACTTGGCTTTCTGGCCATATCACTAGCGTCAGCGTTACCGACAAGCCACGAATCATTTTTTGCGACCATGACAACGCGCGTACGTCTTGCCGCTATTGCAGGGACATCGGGCACCCCTGCCTATTTTGTTCTGGTAAGCTTTCGATGGACGTTTCTCTTTCGAATCTTGAATACATCTTTCGTTGTAATGTCGGAAGACTTCGCCTGTTCGCGGCCTAATATTTTGCGAGCGTCCGTTAAAACGGGTTCTGCGGGAGCGTATTTGACCTCGCGCGCACCGTAGCGGGTCATGTATATCTGATCAAACACCTTGGAATAATCCGGCTCCAGAACAATGCGGTCAGCGTTAAGTTCCAACAGATGATGAAAGTCCCCATGACGAACAAAATAACCCGCTACATCCAATTCATCGCTCGCGAAAATCTTTCTGTGAAGTCTTATTCGCCCATCTAAGTACTCGCACAGTTCTTGAGGCCCCCATTTGAAGTATTGCCAAGCCTCAAGCAGTGCTTGTAAATCGAGAATGTTCAGAACCCACGGATAATCTTCGTCATCCGCCTTTTGCAGCAGCAGTGATAGATCGGTGGCGAGCACGCCGAAGTTATCCCTAGTAACACATATCAGATATGTCTTTGAAATCTCGGACGTCTCGACTGAACAAACGATCTGACGGTTCACATCGTAGAGTTCAAGTGTCTCAGAGCAGGCAACCAGTTTGCGTAGACGATTCGCCTGGTCGAAGCCGTTTTGTATTCCCCGATCACTTCGAAACGCGCGACTTATCCTTCTAAACGCTTTCTCAGGATCTCTAAACGGTTCGACGGGTGGGCTAGCTTTAGACTCGATTACGAAGAGTACGCGGTTCCACAACATGACGAGATCATGTTCGTTATGCAAATCCTCGGTTTCATAAACATTGCTTAGGATGACAGCGTCATCGGAGAAAAACTTTTCCAGAGTTTCCCTCACTTCACGTTCGAGCGCCTTATCGCGCGCCCTAAGAAATGCTTCCCTTTGGGAGCTATCGCGAAGTCGCTGCTCACCCGTATTAAAGACGGCGAAATAGAGAGCGTTAACTAAGGGACACGAGGCGACGCCAGGCTCAAGTTCAAATAGAGGTCTTTCTTCTGCAATGTTGCGTTCGGTCAGATAGGTTAGTTTGTTGCCTTCACCGCGTTTGGAAACGAATAATCGCCAAAAAGCCTTTGCCCTATCCAACCCAAACTCGCGCTCTATATCCTCGAGGCGTACCTTCAAGAAGTGTTGGATTCCAGTGGCCAATCTTTCCGTATGATGTGTTATTGCCTCCTGTTTCCGAGCCTCTTCCCAAAATTTAACTTCGTCCCAACCTTCGAGTTTCGCACGTTCTTCAATAGCAATCTTGTCGTATTGCACCTCCTCAGTTGCTTTCATTAGATTGTCGCTTTGACCTTGAAATGAATGACCGATCCATTCAGTTATTTGAAGTTCATCTGACGCGCTTATTCCAGTCGTCGTTCTGAAATACTCATCAAACGGCGATAAATAGTTCTTGACGCGCTCTACAATCTGTTCTTTGGACGCTAGAAGGGCATTATTGAAGTAATGGAGAAACGCCGGCATTGCGACTTCGCGCACAACTCTCCACTCATTCGTAGGAGCCTCATCATCCGTTGGCCAAAACATGAAGGCATAGAGGCCGAAAACTTCCTCTAGCAGTTGCTTCGCTCTCTCCCAGTTTGCTTTGGTAAAAGGCTTCGGGTTTTCAGGCTCAGGACTGGATAACATCAATCCCAAGATGAAAAAGAGTTGTCTAAACTCAGATGAAAGCTTGGGCGACTCATTTTCAACGCCGAGTCGAGTGTAAACTTCAGCCGCACAAGAACCAGCAATTGATTCTGTTGAGCTTGAAGAAACTAATTCGCGTAGTTCGGTTGTGAGTCTTATGAGTTCATTGTGAAGACGCTTATCCATTTCACTAGCGAGGTGCGCGGTAAATCTCCGCTCCAGCCGCCACAAACTCTTCCGCCTTTTCTTTCATCCCCACACCGAGCGCGCCTGCTCATCGATCTCTCTTTGTGCGGCGTATTCGCGCACGTCATTGATCTTGAAATAGTAGAGACCGCGGATTCCTCTTGACAGGATTACAGGATTTTCAAGATTCATAATGATCAAATTTATTGAGTAATCTACTAGCTCGAATCACCTTTTGGCAGAATTGCATTTAGGAGCGATCCTTTGGGTTTGTATTCGCGGAACTTCCGCTTTACCTGGACCGAAGGACCAAAGTTCAGCAAGAGCCCGAGGTCCACGCTTGTCGCCGTCAAGTAATTCACGAGCTGAACCTCATGCTCCTTCACCAGAGTTTGTTTGGCCTTTACCTCGACAACAACGCGGTCATGAACCCACAGATCAGCGTAATACTCGCCGACCACCTGGCCCTCATACTTAACGTTGATCGGCTCCTGTTGTTTGACTCTCAATCCCAGCTTTTCAAGCTCGATTCTCAGCGCATTCTCATAGACCTTTTCGAGAAATCCAGTCCTCAATGCATTGTGAACTTTGTACGCGCAACCGATGATTTTCTGGGTGAGATCGTCGTCGGTCATTTTGCCATCCGCGGGAGCGGAAAATTAGACAGGATTTACAAGATTAACAAGATTCGGAAACCCAAAAAGTAATTTATGTTCCAAAAGTGTGCGGCTGTCCGAAGCCGCAGGGCCGGCTGGCCATTCTAGGTAAGGGCACCATTCCCGTAAATCGATTTCGAAAGCAATCTTCCTTACTGTCTCTTGTAAATCTTGTTAATCCTGTCAATTTCCCGGGTTCTGATAAATCTCCCCACCACTCGCCACAAACTCCTCAGCTTTCTCTTTCATCCCCACACCCAACGCCGCCTGTTCATCAATCTCTTTCTGCGCGGCATATTCGCGCACGTCCTGGGTGATCTTCATCGAGCAGAAGTGCGGGCCGCACATCGAGCAGAAGTGCGCCAGCTTCGCGCCTTCCTGCGGCAGGGTTTCGTCGTGATACTCACGCGCGACTTCCGGGTCGAGCGAGAGGTTGAATTGATCTTCCCAGCGGAATTCAAAGCGAGCTTTCGACAGAGCGTTGTCGCGATACTGCGCGCCGGGATGACCTTTGGCTAAGTCGGCGGCGTGCGCGGCGATCTTGTAGGCGATGACGCCGTCTTTCACGTCTTTCTTGTTCGGCAGGCCGAGGTGTTCTTTCGGCGTGACGTAACAGAGCATCGCCGTGCCGTACCAGCCAATCATCGCCGCGCCGATCGCCGACGTGATGTGATCGTATCCGGGCGCGATGTCGGTCGTGAGCGGCCCGAGCGTGTAGAAGGGCGCCTCACCGCAGGTCTCGAGCTGCTTGTCCATGTTCTCTTTAATCAAATGCATTGGCACGTGGCCCGGCCCTTCGATCATGACCTGGCAGTCGTACTTCCAGGCGATCTTTGTCAGCTCGCCCAGCGTTTCCAGTTCAGCAAACTGCGCTTCGTCGTTCGCGTCGGCGATTGAACCGGGACGAAGGCCGTCGCCTAAGCTGAACGAAACGTCGTAGGCCGCCATGATCTCGCAGATGTCGCGGAAGCGCGTGTAGAGAAAACTTTCTTCGTGGTGAGCAAGGCACCACTTGGCCATGATCGAGCCGCCGCGACTAACGATTCCGGTTGTGCGTTTCGCAGTCAGCGGAATGTAAGGCAAACGCACGCCGGCGTGGATCGTGAAGTAATCGACGCCCTGCTCGGCTTGTTCGATCAAAGTGTCGCGAAAGATTTGCCAGGTCAGCTCTTCGGCTTTGCCGCCAACTTTCTCGAGAGCCTGATAAATCGGCACAGTACCGATGGGAACCGGCGAGTTGCGAATGATCCATTCGCGCGTGGCGTGAATGTTCTTGCCCGTCGAAAGATCCATGACGGTATCGGAACCGCACTTGATCGCCCAGCGCATTTTTTCCACTTCATCATCAATTGAAGACAGCACGGCGGAGTTGCCGATGTTGGCATTGATCTTCACCAGGAAGTTGCGACCGATAATCATCGGCTCAGATTCCGGATGGTTAATGTTTGCCGGAATGATGGCGCGCCCGCCCGCGACTTCGTCACGGACGAATTCGGGAGTGACATATTCGGGGATTGCAGCGCCGAAGGACTGGCCGCGGTGTTGATGGAATAACGAATCGCGAGGAGCATCCGAATTTGGAGTGCGGCGACTAGTCGCCGCTTTTGAAAGCGCTGACGAGTCAGCGCACTCCAAAGAGCGTCCCAGGTTCTCTCTGATCGCAATGAATTCCATCTCAGGCGTGATGATGCCGCGCCTGGCGTAATGCATCTGAGTTACGCATGAGCCCTTCTTCGCCCGCAACGGCGTGCGGAAGAGCGCAGGAAAATCTTCCAGACGATTTAGACCCCTGGCCTTTTCTTTTGTGCGGGCCTGATTGGCCGCGTCGAACGTCAGATAGCCATCATCGATCGGTTGGATCGCGCGGCCTTCGTATTCTTCGACGTCGCCGCGACCAACAATCCATTCACGCCGCAACGCTGACAAACCTTCGCGAATGTCACACCGGTTCGAAGGATCGCCGTAAGGACCACTGGTGTCGTAAACCCGCACCGGCGGATTCTCTTCCAGCTCGTCTTTGAAATTGCGTGTGGGGTTCTGATCGATTTCGCGAAAGGGGACGCGCACGCCTGGTTGTTCGCCGTCGATGTAGACGCGGCGCGAGTTAGGAAGTTGATTGTCTTCGAGTTGAGTTTTTGATCCCGTCGCTATCCCGACCTGTCGGGATTCTGACACAGTTGGTTTGATTGCGGCACTCATAAAATCTCCTGTTTGGAGTCCCGCCTTCAGGCGGCCGCCTAAAGGCGGAACTCCGAACGAAAGAAAGACCGCTCCACCTGAAAAGGACGGAACGGTCGCTAATAACTGTTTCTCCCTTCGACGGTGTTAACCGTATCAGGTTCAAGGGGTCACTGGGATTTTTGATTTTTGATTGCTGATTTGCGATTACCTCTTACGGCAGTCATAAGGGCAATCAAAAATCGCAAATCTAAAATGTTCCAGACTCTCAGCCCCTGGTCGTTTCCCGACCTCGGCTCCCCCGAAACTCTATTTGATTTTCAAACTGTCGAATCGATTCTAGGACTGGCTACGTTCAACTGCAAACTGAAACAGGAGTCTCCGCAGCTTCGCGCCGCCCTCAGACCGCACCCTCCCTTGCGGTCGGTTTCCGCATTCCCTTTGCCCTAAGCTCTTTGCCCTTAAACGGAGCCTTCGCAGTTGTGTTTCCCGCCGCGCGGTTATATCTTCTCTTGCAACCGCGACCGTCGGTTCACCTGGGTTAGAACTTGCCCGAAGTAAGCAATGCATGAAACTTAATCGCTCCCCCATTGAGCGGTCCAAATCACGCGCCTGGGTCCCCATCGCGGTGCTGGCCGGCATGCTTGCGCTCAGCGGCATAGCCGCGTTCTACATTCAGCAATCAGCAAAAGCGAACGATCGCGTTCGCTTTGAAAAATCAGCGCAGGAGATCAGCAGCGCGATTGACGGCCAGTTGGACACCTGCACGGCGCTGTTACGATCGGCCGCCGGCCTTTTCGCCGCGAGTAAATCCGTTGAGCCTGATGAATTCCAGAAATTTGTGACCCATCTCGATCTGCCCCGACACTATCCGGGAGTTCAGGGAATCGGTTTCAGTGTTCGCCTTCAGCCAAATCAGAAAGATGAGCTGGTCGCGACGATGAGAAGGGCCGGCAATTCAAATTTCAAAATCTGGCCGGAAGGCGAGAGATCGGAATACCACGCCATTGTTTACCTCGAGCCGCTTGACCGTCGCAATCGCGCAGCGATTGGTTATGACATGTTTACGGAATCAGTGCGTCACGCAGCGATGGAGCAAGCCCGCGACACGGGACGGCCAATTGCTTCTGGAAAAGTGACGCTGGTCCAGGAAATCGACGCGGACAAGCAGGCAGGCTTTCTGATCTACGCGCCGGTTTATCAAAACGATCACCGGACAGATAGTGTGAACGACCGGCGGGATGCGTTAATCGGATTTGTTTACGCGCCCCTTCGTGCCGGTGATCTTTTACGCGCGACTGTCGCTGAGGTGGAACACAAAGGGGTCGATTTTCAGGTTTACGATGGAGCAGCGCCGTCGCCGAATGCTTTGCTTTACGATTCAGGCGAGCCTGAAAACGCCGAAACAAACCCACGTCTCACTTCGCAGGAACTGATCACAATCGACGAGCGGCCATGGACGCTCGGGTTTAAGAGTAATCCTCAGTTTGATTCAGGGTCACCGCTGACTTTGGGTTTGTTGACCCTCCTGGGCGGAGGGCTGCTGAGCATTCTTCTCTTTACGCTTACGACGGCGCAGACGCGGGCCCGCGTTTTAGGAGAGCGCACGCTGAGGGAGCTGAAACAACGAGAGCGGAGTTTGCGCAAGAGTTTCGAAGACCAAAAGCAGGCTGAGACAGCCGTGCGCAAATCCGAGGAAGAGTTACGCGTCGCTAATTATCGTTTTCGGGTTGCTGAAGAAGCGTCGAAAAGCTTCCATTACGATTGGAACCTGGAAACTGATTCAGTTGTGCGCAGCGAAAATTTCAGCCAGGTGCTGGGCTATCAGCCGGGCGAGGTCGCCCCTACCTGGGAAGCCTGGAAAGCGCTGGCCCACACGGACGATTTCGGGATGACCAAAAACGAAGCGATCGAACATCTCAACCGGTTGCCGCACGACACCCTCGAAGCTGAATACCGCGTCCGTCACAAGGATGGTAGTTATCGCGATCTTTACAATCGCGGAATCATCCTGCGAGATGAACACGGAAAGGCCCGTCGGGTTATTGGACAGACCGTCGACATCACCGAACGCAAACTTGCTGAAGTCAAACTGCTCGAAGCCAACCAGCAGGCGATCGTCGAGTACGAACACCTGCTGGAACGAATCGCGAGCCTGGCCCAGGCCCTGGGCGCCGCCCGCGAGCTGCCGCCAATATTTCGCGCGCTCGGCGAGTTTGCGACGGCTTCGGCCCCCTGCAACGGGTTCTTCGTTTCACTTTACGACGCGGACAGAGACGTGCGCACCGCCGCTTATGGCTGGGGTGATGGCATCGAACTTGACGTTTCTGAATTACCGCCGATGCCCGTCACGACCGACGGCCCCAACAGTCGGGCGGTCCGCACCGGCGAGATTGTGATTACCAGAGACTATATGAAAACCACCAGCGGGCATTTGCAGGTAATTGTTGGACCAGAGAACTATAAGCGCCCGCAATCTTCCATGGCGATACCGATGTCGGTCCTGGGAAGGGTGATCGGAACGATCGAAGTGCAGAGTTATGAGACGGACGCTTACCACGAAGACCATGCCACCGCGATGCGCATGGCGGCGAACCTGACGGCGGTGGCAATTGAAAACGCTCAGTTGCTCGCTCGCGAAAGTCAGGCCCGCGCCGAAGCCGAAGAATCGAATCGCTTGAAAGATGAGTTTCTCGCCACCGTCTCGCATGAACTGCGGACGCCACTGACAGCAATTCTTGGTTGGGCGCGCATGCTGGATTCCGACGACCTTAAGGCCGAAGCTGCGGCCCGGGCCATTCAGACAATTCTCCGCAACGCCAAGTCGCAGGCCCAGATCATTGACGACATTCTCGACGTTTCCCGGATTGTCACCGGCAATCTGAATTTGAATTTTGAGCCCACTGAGTTGGCGCCCGTCATTGAAGCGGCGATAAATGTGGTGCGGCCGGCGGCGGAAGCAAAACACATTTCAATTGTTACAAATTTCGATGCCCAGCCCGCAGTCGTTTCCGGCGACGGGCACCGCCTGCAGCAGATTGTCTGGAACCTGCTTTCGAATGCCATCAAGTTTACACAGGAACGTGGCTGCGTCGAGATCGATGTTCACGAGGTGGCATCGCATGTCACGATCAACGTCAGGGACAACGGTCAGGGAATATCCGCGGGCTTCCTGCCTCATGTGTTCGAGCGTTTTCGTCAGGCTGACAGCAGCACGACACGGGCCTATGGCGGACTGGGACTGGGCCTGGCGATCGTAAGACATCTGGTTGACGCTCACGGCGGGTCGGTGAATGCGGAAAGTGACGGCGAGGGCAAAGGCGCCTCGTTCACGGTGACATTGCCTTTGGTTAGCATGACAGCTATGGCAGATCGTACTTCGGAACCAAAAGGGGAACAGATTTCTTTTGACCAACCATCACTGCACGGAGTTCACGTGCTGGTTGTGGATGACGATGCCACCACGCTCGAAATGATTGCGGCGGTTTTATCGGGCCGGGAGGCAAAGGTGACGACCGTCTCTTCGGCTCGGGATGCGATCAGGGCAATCAAAGCGTCAAAGCCCGATATTCTGGTTTCCGACATCGCCATGCCCGACCAGGATGGCTATGAATTGATCGAAAAGATTCGCCAACTCGATCCCGAATCGGTGGCAACTATGCCGGCCGTGGCAATCACCGCGTACGCCGGCGAAGGAGATCGCCGCCGCGCTTTGGACGCTGGATACCAAAGCTATTTGCCGAAGCCAATTGAGCCGGCAGAGCTGGTAGCAATCGTGGCTGAACTGATGACAAATCAGCGAGGACAAGCCCCCTTCCTGACCTGAGAGGTTGATCACATTGGATGTTGATTCTTACTCGGAAGCCTTTTCAAGGCCAGGCTTCTATCACAATTAGATAACCTCACGGTCAGTAAGTGGGGCTCGCCCCCGCCAATTAACTAAATGGTCTTCAAGAAATTCACTGTAGAAGAGCGAGTACGGTGGGGTGATGTCGATGCCGCCAGGATTATCTTCTACGGCTCATACATCCGGTTTTTTGAAATTGCTGAGACGGAATTATTCCGCGCTGCCGGATTGCCCTACGGCAAGGTCTTCGACGAATTGAACATCTGGCTGCCACGCGTGCACCTGGAGTGCGACTTTCGCCGCGCCGCCCAACTTGATGATCTCCTGGAAGTCAGTGTGTATGTCGGAAAGATTGGGCGAACTTCATTGCGCCTGGATTTCGAAGTGCGACGCAAGCGCGCCGATGGCACGATCGAAGAAGGACTAATCGCGACCGCTCACTTTGTATTGGTCTCAGCTCGGCGCGACGGGTTACAACCGATCCCCGTCCCCGAGGAATTGCGCCGCGCGCTCGGACCTTATGTCGACGGCGCGACCCAGTAGACCTTTCAAGGCCGGAGACTTCCGCGCATCAGGCGGCAAAGCCACTAATTGCAGTGAGCGGTGAGCAGTAAGCAGTAAAAAGGCGGGGGCAAGCCCCCCTTCCTGACCTGAGAGGTTATTAAGTTGTTCTTTGGAAAGTACTTGAATGCCCCTTAATCGAAAGTCACCATTCAAGTGTGTAATTAACCTTTCAGATAATTAATCTCAAGGTCAGGAAGGAGGCTCGCCGCCGCTTCCTTGGAGAATGCAAACCTACCGCGCTCCCACAATCTTCCAGTTATTGTCAGCCTGCGTCGGAATCGTCTTGTGGCGTTCGACCCAATCAATGATTAGCTCGCGCACTTCTGCGCTCGAGCGATAAATGACGGGCGCGTTTTTGTACATGGTGTAACCCCCGCCGCCATTCACGCGGTAGTTATTCGTGACCACGCGAAGCATCTGCGTAGGACTTAGTGGTTGTCCTTTGAACTTCAGATTCTGAATTCGCTGACCGAAAGGCCTGGTCAGATCGATTTCGTAATCGACGCCTTCCGCAATGTCGAAGTTATAGCCAGGAATCCTTTGGTCGACTAACTCGCTCACAGTCTTGCCTGGTTCGTATTCGCGAAAGTATTTGGCCGAATGTTCCAGGGCATCTTTTAATTGCCGGCCCGCCAATTCCAAAGTCACGAGCGTGTTTTCATATTCGTAGAGTCCGGCGATGTCGCGGACCGTGACTGCGCCTCTGGAAATTCGCGCGTCAGGATTGAAGCTCGCGGCCATCGACACTTCGGCCTGACCCGCTTCCATCTGCACTCGCTGAATCAGATCGATGATTGCCGTATCGCGAAAGCGGGCGTCGCGGGCAGTGAGTTCTTCTGACGATTCGCCGATTGTCCGGCCGAGCCAGTCCTGCGTTTCCTTGTCGTAGGGTTGACCCAGTTGCTCGATTTCCGGATCAATCGCGGTTTTTTCGGTCACCGGGATGGTGCGCGCTGATTCGGCCAACACCCGCCAGTGCCCCGCATCATCTTTCTCCAGGTAAAGATCGACCCGCGCCACGTGACTGCCCCAGCGGTTCGCCTGGGTAAGCAGGACGCCATTGACGACGAGGGATGGGACCTCGCGATGCGTGTGGCCCATTAAGATCACATCGATACCCGGCACCTGGCGAGCTATTGCGATCGCGGCATTTTCATTTGGGACCGACGAGGGATTCGGCACGCCGGTGCTTAAGTCTTCCTCGATTCCCATGTGCATGGCGATTACTACGACGTCAGCTTTTTCCTGCCCGCGCAAAACGGGAACCCATTTTTTTGCTTCGCTGATTGTTTCGTGAAATTCAAGGCCTTCATAATTCGGCGGATTCTCCCAACTGGGAATGCCTGGGGTCGTGAGACCGAGGACGCCAACGCGCACGCCCTGGACTTCCTTCACGATGTATGGCTGGTAGTGAGTAGTTGGCGTTCCCTTGTTATAGGTATTTGCCGACAGCCAGGGAAACTTTGCTTCGCGGCGGGCCTTTTCCAGAACCTTCAGGCCAAAGTTGTATTCGTGGTTACCGACAGCCATCGCATCATAGTGCAGTGCGTCCATTGCCAGCATCATCGGATCCGGCGGCGTGTTGTTGCGTTTGTTATGAAAATATTCGAGTGGCGTTCCCTGAATCGTGTCGCCCGAATCGAGCAACAGGAGGTCCGGATCAGCCTTGCGCGCTTCTTTGACAAACGTCGCGACTTTTGTAATTCCCACGTTGTCGTACTTGTTCGTGTAGTAATCGATTGGGAATACACGCCCGTGCATATCTGTCGTACTCAGGATGGTTATGTGCGCGCGGGTCGGAGTCGCCTGACCGCGAAAAGTTATCACGGTTGACGCGATTGCGATGACAGCGATCGCCGTCGCGATCTTGAATATCTTTTTCCTGTACATACTGGTTCTCATAGAACTGACTCAGCCGATTCATTGGGGACCGTCGAAACCGGAGCTTTATGATTGCCTGCTTCAGCAACCACGCTTTCAGCTTCGCGCGTCATGGCCCGCAACGACAGCCCTCGTTGAATCAGCAGCACGATGCCCACAATGGTCCAGAAAACGTCGCGGCCCTTGCGAATGATCGCCAGGGTCACTCCTGTCGTTTCCGTGAATGCCAACACAGCCGAGATCTTTCCGGTGCCGGCTTCGTCGACGCCCATCCGCAAAGGCACAAACTTGAATACCACGTTAATGATGCGATTTATCGATTCAAGTATGAAGGCCGTAAACAGAGTCGGCGGCTGGCCCAGGCTGATAAAACTCAGCGTCGCGTAAATCTCCATTACGCCTGCGAGATGGAAACATGATTCCAGGAGAAGAATCGGAACAAAGCGTGAACTGCTGCGCGCGTAGAATCCGTAGACTCTTTCTTCGAGCAGGCGCCCGTTCGTCAGCCAGCGTTCGGAAAGCCCCCGGCGGTGAAAAAAGCCGAGCGGCCCGCTGATAAATCTAACTTGCCTGCGGATCAGTACAAAGGCCAGAACAATCCCAATTGGAATTGCCGCCAGGGTGCTGATGCCGGCGATGCGCAGCGCCCTGGGCAGGTGGAAATTCAGAATCAATGCGGCCATTCCGGCAAAGATAAAAACCCCGACCGAAAGCGAGTAAAAAATATTTTCAATTGTGATCGCCGACAGGCCGGCCATCAGCGGCACTCGATCGCGGATCATTGCCGGCTTGGCGGGTTCAGACACCAGCAGGTTTGCGAAACCAACGAGATTGCCCAGGGCGTCGCCCATCAGGCGCGCGCGAAGCGCATCCCAGAACTTCAAGCGCTCAGGCCCATCAAAGCAAAGCATCCAGGACAACGAGCGAGAGATGTGGCGAATAGATGAAATGGCGAGAACTAACAGGAAACCGAAACCAAGTTTCTTGATCCCGTCCAGGATCTGGCCGGGTCCGGCCTTGCGGATGAAATAACAAAACAGCAGAAACCCCAGGAGGGCAAAAACAATACCCAGGGGCGTGAATTTCTTTTGATGGGACTTGCGGTTTGAATCCGTCATCTTCGACCCGAGATATTAACAGAATCACGGCGAACGTCGCGCATTGCTTCCCTCTCCCTTTTGGGAGAGGGATTAGCGCTGCCTGGGTCCTAAACCGCACTCCTGTACCCGGCGGACCAGGAGAGTAATCCAAATCGCCGTCGTCACATCGTTTTGCCGGGCGGAGCCTTTCTCTCCAATCTAATTGAGTGTTCGTCGCTCGGTGGCCTACTTTGCCTTTTCAGTTTGCCGTTGATTATGATGTCACTTCAAAGACGTACGAATACTTTCCTGCAGGCCCGGCCATCATGAGTCAAATCGCAATTGAACCGTCATTGGCATCTCCGCTAACCGCGCTTTCTGAGGACGAGCAGATGTTTCGCGAGAGCGTGCGCGAGTTCGCGGAAGGCGAAATTCGTAAGCGTGTCGAAGCTATGGAAGAGAAGGGCCAGCTCGATCCGGCCGTGACCAGGCAGTGTTTCGAGCTCGGCTTAATGGGAATCGAAACACCGGAAGAATTCGGCGGCGCCGGTGGTTCATTCTTTCAGGCTATCCTCGCTGTAGAAGAGCTTTCACGCGTAGATGCCTCCGTCGGCGTTTTCGTCGATGTACAGAACACGTTGGTTAACAATGCAATAAATCGTTGGGGAAATGCGGAGCAGAAAAGGAAGTATTTGCCGCAACTGGCGAGCGAAAAAGTGGGCGCCTACGCTTTAAGCGAGGCGGGCTCTGGCTCAGACGCATTTGCAATGCAAACGCGCGCAGTCGATCGCGGCGACCATTTTCTTTTAAGCGGCCGTAAACTTTGGATCACCAACGGTAAGGAAGCCGAAATCTTTGTGTTGTTTGCTAATGCCAACCCCGAAGCCGGTTATCGCGGCATCACGGCTTTCATCGTCGAAAAGAGTTTTGCCGGCTTTTCGGTTGGCAAGAAAGAAGACAAGCTCGGCATTCGCGCGTCATCAACAACGGAATTGATTCTCGAGGATTGCTCGGTGCCGAAAGAAAACGTGCTTGGCGAAAGCGGCAAAGGCTACAAGGTATCAATTGAAACTCTGAACGAGGGCCGCATCGGCATCGGAGCTCAGATGATTGGCATCGCGCGCGGCGCCCTGGAAAGCGCGCTCGCCTACAGCAAAGAACGGCAACAGTTCGGTAAGAACATCAGCGACTTCCAGGGCGTGCAGTTTCAGCTCGCCGACATGGCAACTGATCTGGAAGCCGCGCGTTTGATGGTTTACAACGCCGCGCGCATGAAAGACGCCAAACAGAATTTTGTGAAGGAAGCGGCCATGGCGAAACTGTTTTCGTCGCGGGCGGCTGAACGCATCACTTCGAAAGCGATCGAACTTTACGGCGGATACGGCTATGTCAAAGATTATCCGGTCGAAAAGTACTGGCGTGATTCGAAGATCGGCGCGATTTATGAAGGCACTTCAAATATGCAGTTGCAGACGATTGCGAAGCTGCTGATTGGCGGGAAGTGACTTTGAAAAGGAAATCGCTTTGACTCTCTCCCTTTGGGAGAGGGTTGGGGAGAGGGATTACTACGCACTGGCTTCGCCCCTCTTCCCCAGCCCTCCTCCCAGAGCGAAGGGAGAAAGAAATTTATGACCGCATCTCGCATTGAAGTCTTTGAACAAATGCTTGCCGGCGATCCGGGCAACAGCGTTGTATTGTTTGGCCTGGCCAAAGAGTATGAAAAGTCCGGCGACGATCCGAAATTGATCGAAACACTCGAGCGCTACCTGGCGGCGGCGGATGACGAGGGCAACGCATATGGGATGTTGGCGCGAGCTTATGAACGAACGAAGGAGATTGAAAAAGCGCGCGCGACTTATCAACGCGGCATCGAAGTAGCGAATGCGCATGGCCATCCGGGCATGGCCGAAGAATTTCGGATGAGTTTGGAGAGTCAGTAATCACGGCCCCTGGCCAGATAAGTTCCAAGTCCCGCCTTCAGGCGGAAAGATTGGCAGGTGGTTCGCCTAAAAGCGGCACTCCAAACTTGAAACAAGCCATCATGAGCGACACCAAAGTCTTACGTCTGGTAAAAAAATCCGAAGCGGGGCTTCCGGAAAAGGCTTTCACCGCCAAGGCTGTGACCAAAGCGGAGCCGAGGCCCGGCCCGGCAATCAAACCTGTCCCTCGCGAGAAGACCAGGCCCCAGGAGAAACCGGGCCTCAGTCGCGAAGAGATGCTGCAGATGTTTCGCACGATGTACGCTTCGCGACGGCTGGATGACAAAGAAATTCAGATGAAGAGGCAGAACCGGATCTTCTTTCAGATCAGCGGCGCTGGTCACGAAGCGATTCTGGTGGCCGCGGGAATGTGTCTAAAGCCTGGCCACGATTGGTTCTATCCCTACTATCGCGATCGCGCGCTTTGTTTACAGTTGGGCATGACGCCGCTGGAAATGCTGCTCGAATCGGTGGGCGCGGAAGCCGATCCTAATTCGCATGGCCGGCAGATGCCCTCGCACTGGGGACACAAGAAACTCAACATCGTCTCGCAGTCGTCGCCGACCGGGACGCAGCTTTTGCAGGCAGTCGGATGCGCGGAGGCCGGTTACCGGATCAAGCTGGTCAAGGAATTGAAGCGCCGCATCAAGCGATTTCGCAACGATGAAGTGGTCTACGTTTCTTTCGGCGACGGCACGACCAGCGAAGGCGAGTTTTGGGAAGCGCTCAACACCGCATGCAATTTGAAATTGCCGGTCGTGTTTCTATGCGAAGACAACGGATATGCGATCAGTGTTCCTGTCGAAGTGCAAACTGCGGGCGGCGACATTTCCCGGCTCGTCAAAGGTTTTCCAAATCTTTACCGCCAACAGTGCGACGGGACGGATCTGATTGAGTCGGTCGCCGTGATGCGGCGGGCGGTCGACAACTGTCGCAAGAATCGCGGGCCTTCGTTCGTCCACGCGAAAGTAATCCGGCCTTACTCGCATTCACTCTCTGACGACGAAAGATTGTATCGGCCGGACGAAGAACGAACCTCGGACGCGGAACACGACCCTATCAAGCGTTTCGGCGCGCTGCTGGTGAAAGAAGGGATCGCCAATCAGGACGAGTTGCAGCAATTGAAAGATGAAGTCGATCGCGAAATTAGTGAAGCGGCCGATCTGGCGCTTGCCAGTCCCCAGCCCGCGCCGGAAACCGCTACGGATTTTGTCTACTCGCCGACGGTCGATCCGACCTCGAAAGAATTCGATACGGAAGAAGGCGCGGAGCTCAGCGGCAATCCGGGCACGATGGTCGACTTGATCAATCGCTGCCTGCATACCGAGATGAGGCGCGATTCGCGCATGGTCGTTTTTGGCGAAGATATAGCCGATTGCTCGCGCGAGAAATTTCTCGATAAGGTAAAAGGCAAAGGCGGGGTGTTCAAAGTTACCGCCAACCTGCAGCGCGAATTCGGCAGCGTCCGTGTTTTCAATTCGCCGCTGGCGGAAGCTAACATCGTCGGTCGCGCCATCGGCATGGCCACGCGCGGATTGAAACCGGTCGTTGAGATTCAATTCTTTGATTACATCTGGCCCGCCTATCATCAGATTCACAACGAACTGGCGCTGATGCGCTGGCGCTCGGGCAACGAGTTCTCGGCGCCGGTGGTGATGCGCGTGCCCGTGGGTGGCTATCTAAAAGGCGGCGCGATCTATCATTCCCAATCTGGCGTAACGGTATTCACCCACATTCCGGGACTGCGCGTCGTTTATCCTTCGAATGCGCTCGACGCGAACGGTTTGTTGCGCACCTCGATTCGCTGTGACGATCCGGTGCTTTTTCTCGAACACAAACATCTCTATCGCCAGGCCTACAACAAATCTCCTTACCCGCCGGACGAATTCATGATCCCGTTCGGCAAAGCCAGGACTGTGCGCGCAGGCATTAATCTTTCGATCATTACCTACGGCGCGCTGGTCCAACGGTCGCTGGTTGCGGCCAAAGAAGCTGAAAAGCAAGGCATCAGTGTCGAGATTATCGATCTGCGCACGCTCAATCCTTACGACTGGAACGCGGTTGCCGAATCCGTAAGGAAAACTTCGCGCGTGATCGTCGCTCACGAAGACTCTTTGTCGTGGGGCTACGGCGCGGAGATCGCTGCACGCATCTCCAGCGAACTGTTCGAATACCTCGATGCGCCCGTTCGCCGCGTGGGCGCGCTAGACACCTTTGTCGGCTACGCACCGCAGCTGGAAGACGCGATCCTGCCGCAGAGCGCGGATGTGTTGCGGACGATTGGGGAGCTTCACGCTTATTAAACCGTTCGGTTTTACGTGAATCCAAGGTTTTTCAAATCGCCATCGACTTTCAACAAATGGCTCGCCGCCAATCACGCCAAGTCAAAGGAACTCTGGGTCGGGTTCTACAAGAAAGAGACAGGTAAGCCGAGTATCACCTGGCCCGAGTCGGTTGAAGAAGCGCTTTGCCTTGGTTGGATTGACGGCGTGCGCAAGAACATCGATGACGAGAGCTACATGATTCGGTTTTCTCCGCGGAAGCCGACCAGTATCTGGAGCGCGGTAAATATCAGGATTGCGCTGAAGCTCATCAAAGAGAAGCGAATGCAGCCCGCGGGTTTGAAAGCGTTTGCGGCGCGAAAGGAAAACCGGTCAGGCATTTATTCCTACGAGCAGCGAAGCCCGGAGCTGGTCGAACCATACGCGGCAGAATTCAAGCGAAACGAAGCGGCGTGGAAATTTTTTGAGGCACAGCCGCCTTATTATCGGAAGACGATGAACTGGTGGGTGGTCAGCGCAAAGCAAGAAGAAACGCGTCTTAAACGCCTTCAGACATTAATCGAGGCTTCGGCGGAAGGACGCCGCCTGCGATGACGCTCGAAAGCCAGCCCTGATTTATCCGCATGTCTTAAAAAGCTTGAGTTGGCAGCAGCCAGTGCTATAAATAGGTCGCTCCTGATGGGGCGACCAACGGAACTTTCTGAGGGAGGGGCACGATGACCTCAAGATCTCAATACCTCCTGTTCCTCTTTATTTGGTTGACAACTATCTTGGTAATCCTCTTTGTGGCACTTGCAGCGGGCGTGCCTATGGACGCGCGCGGTTTGCGAGGTGATTTGTTCATTGCAGGCGTTATCGCTTTGGCGCCGGCAGCCGGTGGATATCTCCTCGTCCGCAAAACGGGATCAGTGCTCGACGCCTGGAGAGTACGGCGCGGCCACGACGTCTATCAGGAAAGAAATTACGAAGATGACGGCGGCTTCATTCACCTGAACGAACTGCCGGCCTGCGATCAGGAGCAGGAAGTAAGCCTCAAAGAGATCGTTTCCGGTCTCGGACAGGCTGCTGATTCAGATGATCTGACGAAGGATCTCAAGTAAAACTCTTCGGCCGGCAACCCATGCGCAAGGTAACCCTCGGGCTCAAAATCAAGCCGCTTGGCCATCGGGTCGGGGTAGTCGAAGTCATCAGACAACGGAATTTTCGGGCAAATTCCATTGTAAGGTCGCTTAGAGGCGGCCTTTTTTTGGCCTTCACGGGGCCAAATCTAACTTTTTGCTTTCCAACCAGTCACGCCTGCGTTACTATGCGGTAAGAAAGGTCCTGACAGTCTCGGGCTCTTTCGAGGTACGAATTCTTTCCCCGACCAAAAGGCGCTGGCCCGGAAAGCCTTGCCAGGCCGCCGAAATGACTAACAACATGACCACGTGACTGTGGCGCAATCGCGTCAGGCACGGGTCGTCAGCACGAAAGGTGATTTGTCCCGTTCGTTACTGAACCGAAACTCTTGCAGTCAGTTCCCAGCCGGCTGCGTTCCCTGAAAGTTGGAGTTATGTTTAAAAGAACTATCCCCCAGCTCGCCGTAGTTTTTGTTCTATTAGGCTCAGCTCGCATTGCTGCTGCGCAGGATTTGCTGCCCGATCTGGTGCGGCAGATCAAGCCTTCGGTCGTGTCGGTTTTGACTTATGACGCGAAGGGCCAGCCGCTGATTAGCGGCACCGGTTTTTTCGTGCGCCCGGGAGAAGTGGTCACCAACTTTCATGTGATCCATGGCGCGCGCAGAGTGGAGATCCACACCCTCGAGGGCAAGGGCAGAACCTATGCCGTCGATGGTGCGTTGAAAATCGACGAGGAGGGCGATCTCGCGCTCCTGAAAGTTGATCTTCCAGCCGAACGATCTCGCCCGCTCACACTCTCTGCATCGTTACCGGAAGACGGAGAAAAGGTTTTTGTCATCGGAAATCCGCTGCGCCTGGAAGGCTCAGTCAGCGATGGAATCGTTTCCGCGGTCCGCGAAGTTCCCGGTGTCGGCAAGATCATTCAAATCACGGCGCCGGTTTCGCACGGAAACAGCGGCAGCCCGCTAATCAACATGCGCGGTCAGGTCGTCGGCATTGTCACGGTCAAAGTCACGAACGGCCAGAACATAAATCTCGCCTTGGCAGCTTCGCGGATTGCGGCGCTGTTGCCGGGCGCATTGATGTCCTTCGACGAAGTCGCGGCCAGAAACAAATCAACGACCCAGCCCGAAGTGCTGGCGGAACTTTGGTATCGCGGTGGAATAGATTCACTATGGTTGGGCAATTACGACAGCGCGCTGAATTATTTTGAGACGGCCGCGAATCGCAATCCGCGCCGTCCCGAGACCTGGATTCAGATTGGTTATTGCAAAGTCAAACAGGGACGGAATGACGAGGCGATCCGGGCGTACAAGCGCGCCCTGCAACTTTCGCCGCAATCGAACGAGGCGTACAACAAACTCGGCGACGCCTACTTTTTCGCCGGCCGCTTCAACGAAGCAATCGAAGCTTACAAACAGGCGGCGCGCCTGCAACCGGAACAAGCCGAAGCGCATTATAATCTCGCGCTTGCTTACCTGGAGGTTGGCGATCGCGAGTCAGCCATGGAGCAGAGCCGCATTCTGCAGACAATCGATTCCGATCTGAATAAGAAGCTGCTGGCTGAGATGCAGCAATGACGGGATTTCTCTAGTAGTTGGTCAAATCGCTCCCGAGGCCTAAGAGCAGGCAGTGAGGAATTCGACATACTATGTCTAGCGTGTCCTGTTCAGAGACAAGTGCTGTTGTTTTGGCAGACGCCCGAGCAACATTGGGCGCTCGAGGTACACGCAGAACCAGGCGAAAGACACGACACAGCCTGGGCCGGAGTAGGCGCGACCATTGAAGTGACCAATGGTACAGCTACGATCGCGGTCAGTCCGAGAGCCCTAATTACTTGCCGCCGGTTGGGACCTGTTTTCATCGACCCCAGCAGCGGTGCCGGAACTTCCAGCTTCTCTTCCAGCAGATGATCCCGCTTGAACTGTTGGAGCGCGTACCATACCAGCCGATCGTCAACCGGCTCACTCAGGCCCATTTCATTGGCAAGGCGGCGGCCGATTTCTGCGATCGATGTGCGGCCATCGCAGTGTTTCCAAATCACAGCCGCCGTGCGATTCAAACAATGTGCTTCGTGTCGCTGCTTGTCATAGACCAACAATTCGTCTGCGAACTCGCGCACGATTAACTTTTCTTTGCGTGCCTTGGGAAACCTTTTCATCTGATCGCTCCTTTGAGTTTGCACTACAGCGGGATGCGATAACTTTAACAGCCCTACGCCCGCGCTCGTGAGCCAAGCTGTTAACTGCTGCTTTCTGCCCTACTGCTCTTCAATGGCCGCACTCAGAATTACTGTGTGTTATCAGGGTGCTGAACCTGCGTTGATATTCAGTCGAAGTGATGAACGCGCACACCATCCCGCGATAGTTCCCTGCTTCACGTCCATTCAGAAGGTTCAGCCAGAAATCGTAGCCGCCCGTGTCCGGATTACGCCGCAGATAGCCGAAGTACTCCATCAGCACGAACGCTTTGTTGTATTCGGCTTGCGCGAATTCAGTCGCCTGTACTGCATCGCTGACCACCAGACTTCGTCCGCCCTTATCGTAATCACTGAGCATGGTATTTCTCAGTGATGATAAGTCGGCTCCTGATCTGGCGCTCATAGTCTGGAGTAACGCGTCGACAAATTGATCGCTCGTCAGCCCTTGGGGATACTTCGCAGTAAATTCAGACCGTTGAACAAACGCATCTGTGAATTTCGCTTTGCTCGCATCGAGATCCGATCCGCCCACTACCTTTAAACGATCCGGCATAAACTCTTCATAGCCGGGCGTGCGGCCCAGCGCCCCGGCGTACAAGCTGTAGACGTACGAACCTGTCTGCTGAAACTCCGGTGAAGCAAAGAAGGCTGCGCTGACAGCTATTCGCCATGAGCGAATACAGTCGGCATCGCCGTTGCACAGGTTTATCTGCCCACTCCAGTATTCAAAGCCTCCCTGATCCGGTTCGCGACCAAGGAAGTCGAGATAATGCTGGCGCACGAAATACTCAGTCGTGTCATCCGGATTAGCGCTGTCGCCGGTGAACGATCCTGTGAACGCGGCGTCGGTGTGATTACCGAGCTGAGTAAACGACCGATCGACAGGCGTGAATACGAAGTTCGCCCGTGATGGCGTCAAAGTGTAGAAGCCGCCGGTCTCAACGTCGTCAAGGCGATAGTTACCGCTACTGTCGGTAATCGTCAGGCGCGTCTGCGTTCCGCTCAAGTGAATCGTCACTCCTGCCAATGCTGAACCATCGGCAGAGGTGATCACGCCGCTGATTGTCGATGACGAAGCGGTCGGGGGAGTGAACCTCTCTGTCGAGGCTATGGTTACGCCAGTGGCATCGTATCCACCAGCCAACCATACGCGCGTACCGTCTGAATCTGCGGCAAAGTTGCGCCGGGCTGTGGTGAACGGCAGTCCTGTAGCCCAGCTATTAGTGCCAGGATTGTAGACGTCAACCTCGTTGGAAGGGTTAGGGGCGACGCGCCCCCCGCCGAGCACCCACATTCTTCCGCCGAAATTTATCGCGCGTGTCTCTCCCGTCGCACGCGGGATCGCCGCAATTACGCCAGTGGTGTTGGTCGTCGGGTTGTAACTAAACGAGTTCACGGTGTCAACAACTAATCCCCCGGCAAAGTCTGAAGCACCGCCGACGTAGATGATTCCGTTGATGGCGGTGGTCGGGGCGTACATGATACCAACAGGCGTATTTACCCTTTGTGTCCACCTGGAGCCTACGCCAAGGCTGGGGTCGAACTCCCAAATCTGGTTAGTCGAGGCCACGTTGATGTTGAAGCCGCCCAGTATGTATAGCTTGTTGTTGACGACGGCGAAACCCCCGGGCAGGATTGTGCCTGCGACGTTGCCGGGCCAATTGTCCAGGGCAAGCAATACTAAGGTGTTGCTGACGGGGTCGTAAGTGAAGACGCGAGCGGTGGCCGTGACCTGCCCAGCCGCAGAACCCCCGACGCACACGATTAGGGGTGTGGCGCTGAACGTGAGAACGCCGCAAGCCATGTTGTTGACCTGATTGTCAGGATAGGTCGCCCCGACTTTCGTTGTCCAGGTGTTTGCAGTTGGGTTGTACTCAAGCGGGTGGGTGAGGTCACTGCCCGCGGCATCCGAGGTGCGGCCACCCATCGCGTAGAATTTTCCGTTACCAGGAAAAAAGACACCGACGGCTCTGGTTACGTTGGAGGGCAAGTTAGCTGCCGCGCTCCATTGAGCAACGGTAGCTCGCGCCATTAGAGCCACAAGCGCAAACCCAAGGGCCAGAGAGCATACATTGCGAATCGCTGAGCGTCTCATCATAGTTCCTCCCAAAGACAGCCGTTTGTAAGTGGGAGATGAATCAATCAGGAATACGGGCCAGCTCGTAGCCCATTTCCTTCAGCAAAGATCCGCCTTGAATTGGTTTTTTGTGACCCCAATACTAGTACCATTTAATCCAAAGTCAATAGTTTTTGGGTTGTTTGTTGTGGAATACCTCCGAATTCCCGAGGTACGTGAGATCTGATTCTGTTTTGCGAGCGAGCCACTTAGTAGTTTGTGAGGATCGCTTCCGGCGCGAAAGCCCATCCGTTGCATGCGTCCGCGCGTTCGCTCGATCATCTCGCGCGAGCCGCAGATCAAGGCGACAGGTAATTTCAGATCAGTCAGCCATCAAACAATTCCTCGCTTACCGGGTGTCACCTCTCGAGGCGAATCCAGTCGCCACTTATGGCGATGCTCGGATCTATGCGTTCCTGCGTAAAAAAGCGCTTCAATATCTCGAACAGGCTTACCGCGGCAAGGCCTTTCTCATGGCCTTCGTAAGAGCCGATCCAATCTTTGCTGGTCTGAAAACCGAACCGCGCTATCAGGCGGTGGTGAAGCAGATGGGACTCTGACGGCCGTCTAACTATCAGCAGCCTCTCGTCTTTTCAAAAATTGCTGCGCTTCGTTCAACCAACGCTTTTCCGTGCGGTATTTGTAGGCGGGCGCGGTTTTGACGGCTTCAATGCAGGCCTGCATCGAGTTGGTAGCCTCGCTCTGATGGCCGAGGCCGGCGTGTGCGCGGCCCATCAAATAAAGGGCCTGCGGATCGTTGGGGCGGCGATCCAGAAATCTTTCCAAAGCGTCGCGAGCATCGGCAAACTGTTTCGCGGCGATGTAAGTCGCGCCAATCTCGCGCCAGATTTCATGTTGCGCGTGGGCCTGATCGCGTTGCACTACCTGTTCGAAATTGGCAATCGCTTCCCCCAGGCGATTTTGCGCCCGGGCGATCCGGCCCAGTTGATAGTGCGAGTCCACTTCTTCCGGATCGATTTCGATTGCCCGTTGAAAACGTTCTCTGGCCTGATCAAATTCGCCGCGCTGCTGATGAATCAACCCGAGGTTGTAGTGGGCTGAAGAGTCGCGCGGATTAATCGTCGCTGCTTCCAGATTGTGTTTGAAAGCGGCCCGGGCCCGCTGCCCGCTGACAATCTCAGTGAAATAGCCGCGGAGCAAAAAGAACGCGAACAGGAGAAGAAAGGGCGAGCCCAGCACCGTGTGGAACATCGGGTAAAGGACGAAGGACAAGGGGACGCTCGCAAGCGAGGTGAGTATCAGGATGGCAAGAGCTCGCAAAACCGGCACTCGGAACACCACTCGGACAGTAGCAAATGCGCCGGCACCGAAAAGAACAAACCTCACCGTATTGAAGAAATTCCATGACAAAAAGATCGGGTCGGCAAGTTGAGCGCGTACTCGCGCGCCTTCATCCACAGACATTCTCAGCCATCGACTCATCAACTCGACCTGCTCCACACTTTCTGGTTGCGTTGCGCTGGCGACATACGCCGCCTGGATTCCACTAAAATGAAAGAAAGCGCTGATCAGGATAGTAATCAAAGACACAGCGGTTAAAACGTAAAATGCGACCGATGCCAGCGACCCATATTCCTGCTGCAGCACGACGCCAAAGCTGCCCCGGCGATCAAACAAATTCGTAATCAGGGCCATCAAGGGAACGACCACTACAGCCACTGTCAGAATTGGGGCGACGCCCTGGAAAAAGAAACTGGCAAGCTGGAAGGGACTTCTGCTGAGCATTGCGCGATCGCCCGCGAACCAATGCATCGCAAATGTGCAAGCCACCTGGGCGAAATAGGCGGCGACGACCGTGGGCCCGAGCGCTCCCCGATCACGTATTTCGCGCATCCCGCGTAGGGGCGCGTAGAAGATCATTGATAATTGTTGCAACAGTTCGTTCATGCGGAGCGCCGACAACCGGCCGGCGGTTCGCGGGCACGCTGCCCGCGTTTTTCACTACTGATCGTCCGGATCAGAATTACTCCCCGTATCGCGCCGAAAAGGCGTGCCCGGCGGGATCGCGCTGTAATGCGCATCGTGTGAAATCAAACTTGCCGTCGTCAGCGGCCAGTAACGAAACAACGCTTTTCCGTAAACATATTTCTTCGGCACCAGGCCCCAGATACGCGAATCGCTCGAGTTATCGCGGTTATCTCCCATGACGAAATAATAATTCGGTTTCACATAAACCGGCGCCCGGCTCGCATGCGAAAGATTCAGTTGTGGGTCAAGATAAGTTTCCTCGAGATCCCTGCCGTTAACACGGACGCGCCCATCGTGCATCTCGACTGTGTCACCGGGCAAACCAATGACGCGTTTGATGTAGCTTTTGGAAGGATCGTCAGGAAACCAGAAGACGATCACATCGCCGCGCTGAACTTTCGGTGCCCATCGATAATCGTCATAGTAAATAAGTTTGTTTACAAAGATGCGTTCGCCGTCATGCAGATGCGGCAGCATCGAAGTACCTTCGACTTTGACTGGTTGAATAATGAAAACCATCACCAGCGCCAACAGCATCAGGGCGAAAATAAGATCCCGGAACAGAAGCCGCGATTCGTGCCAAAGATGTTCGCGCGCGGCGTCCTTGGGGTTATGGATTTCAATGTCCGGATCGTCATCCGGATGAATACCGCCGAACGGTAGCGTGTGCTTGTTTCTTGTTAACATAGGTCTCAGAACGTTCGACGATGGGCCGTTGATGATGGATGATTGATTATTGCTTTGCCTGGGGTTTGAATGAAATATTCCAAATCCGTCGTTTCTCGGCTATCGTCCCATCTTCTATGGTCTATCGTACGCGCCAGGCTTGTCAAACCACTTGCTCTTGACAGTCCTTCGTTTGCCTCTCTATCATCCCATAACCGTTTCACGAGACTTTCCCGAACAGGTTTAATAGTAAACGTCGTTCGCAGAGCGGAGGCTTAGCCGTGATCAAACTCGACATTATTAATCGACTCGCCGAACGCACGGGCATTCCTAAGATGAAGGCAGAGCAGGCTGTGGATGCATTGTTTCATTCAATGAAGGAAGCCCTGGCCCGCGGCGATCGCATCGAGTTGCGCGGTTTTGGGGTTTTCATCGTCAAACCTCGCAAGCGGGGCGTCGGCCGGAACCCGCGCACCGGAGAAGAGGTCGCAATCCCCTCGGGGAAGACGATTCGTTTCAAACCGGGAAAGGAATTACAGGAGCACGACAACGGCGACGAGGAGTAAAGTGGCGGTACAGCTCAGAGTAATTAGAGTTGGAATTATCGGGTAATAAGCGCGGTTAGCGCCGAATATTTTGTAGATTCTGCTGGATTGAGAAGTTTGCCCGCCTGAGTGAATGGCACGCTTTCACTCAGGCGGGTTTGGTTTTGCGAGGACCGGAAGCTATAAACATTTCGTGCCTCCGGCACGAAGAATTTTGCGTGATTTTATCCACTGGGGAATATAGCTAAGCTAAGTCTAACTACTCAACGATGTCACAGCAGAGGGAAACTATTCCGCCATTTTCTGAGGCGATCCCAATGGTGGACCGCAGCGCGGCGCGCCCAACCGCGCGACAGTGGGCGCTGCACGCGTTGCTGTTTGTCGCAACCGCGATTACCACGACCATCTCCGGAATTGTCTGGGTTGGCGCTCCTGATTTCGATAATGCTTCGTCGGCGCCTGCAACACGTGGCGGCCTGGGCTCAGTATTATTACTTCCCTGGTATTACCTGAGCGGAATAATCACTCTGGCATGGCAAGCATTGACACATCCCGCTCTGCTGGCGCCGGGCGTTAAGTTCTCAGTTTCGTTGTTGGCGATCTTGACCGCGCACGAATCCGGCCACTACCTGTTCTGCCGTTACTACGGAGTTGATGCGACCCTGCCCTTTTTCATTCCGCAGCCACCGGGGTTGCTGCCCGGAACTTTCGGCGCATTCATCCGCATGAAATCGGTAGTCCCGACCCGAAGAGCATTGTTTGACATTGGATTGGCCGGCCCGCTGGCCGGTTTCATTGTAATTGTTCCGGTAGCTTTTGCCGGCATTCTGACGATTCAGCACGTCAACATTCAACCGGGCGTCAATCCCGGATTGACGTTCAACGATCCACTTCTGTTTCGCCTGATCGCCCGCGCGTTCAAAATCGACTTAGACAGCTCGCTGATAAATCCTTTCTATCTGGCGGCCTGGGTTGGCCTGCTGGTTACGGCGTTGAATTTAATGCCGGTGGGCCAGCTCGACGGCGGGCATGGAACCTTCGCCGCCTTCGGCCAGACCGCGCATTACTGGATTGGGCGGATTGCGTTTGTAACGATGGCCACGATTTCGGTGCTCGGCTGGTTCTGGCACGGCAGCCCGAGCGGCTTCGTGTATGTGATTCTGCTCGCCATAATGCTGCGCGTGCGTCATCCGAAGCCTGAACAGATGGAACCACTCGGAGCGATGCGAATTATGATCGGAATCATCACCTTGATTGTTTTCGCGCTGTGCTTTCTGCCGTTTCCGATTACGATTAGTTAAGTAATCGTGTTTACCTCGGGGCAATAGACCGACCGTGAGGAGGACCCTCCGTTAAATCAGCTAACGATCGGTCCTCTGTTAATCTGAAGACCACAAGAAAACGACAGACAATAAAAAGCTCGCGCAAGACTTAGCGACCTTAGCTTTCGCCTGTTCTGTTCATTCAATACGTAGCCGGCAGCAACCCCTTTATCTCGCGCACCACCCGATTCACTTCTTCCTGATCCGCCAGCGCGATCATGAAAAATTTGTAACCCTGGTGGAAACAGATCACACCGTTGGCGAACAGCCAGACACCGTCGAGAAATGGATTGCCACCCAACAGCCAGCTAATTGGCGCGCCGGTGATGGCCCCGGGAGAAGCAATCTGGGCGAACATCGCCGCGCCCGCCGCGCAACTGAACGCACCCAGCAAAGGCGCGCCAACGTACCTGGTAATCTTGCGCTGAAATTCAATTCGTTCGCGCTCAGCTTCATCCAGCTCGCCGCGCGCAATTAACTCTTCCTGTTTGCTCAGGTAGGCATTGAATTTGTCACTAGCTTTTTTCAAACCCCAGACCGGAAGGGCCGAATGCGTAAGCCAGTGCGGATGCGCTCCCAGGAGGACCGCATCGATTCCCGGAAACGCCGCGCCCATGCGCACGCCCAGGATCAGCGAGAAGGAGACGGCGGCGGCTTTGCCCGGATTTTCTTTCACCCAGTCTTTTGCTTTCAGGATTCCCGCAGTGGCCGCCGCGGACGCGCGCGTGGCGTGCAGACCCTTGCCGGCCAGCTTCGTCGCGCTCACCGCGTAATCGACGGCTTCATCAAATGCCTTCTCTGCGTGCTTGCCGGCAGGTCCCGCCGCATCGCGAATGGTCCTTCCCGCATCGCCCGCGGCCTCGCGAATAATTCTGCCGGCGTCTTTCGCGCGGCGTTTGGCTTCAGTGGAGGCGCGCTGGGCGTTCTCGTGAAGATTGGGGTCATGAGCGATTCGTTCTGCTTCGGCACGCAATTGCCCGGCGCCATTCGCGATTGTTTGCGCGCCGCGCCGCGCTGCATCACCCGCAACCCGGGCGGTATCTTCAACTATTCCTGAGACGTTGAGTTTCTCGTCGAGCTCGCGGGCCTTCCGCTTTGCGGCGCGATGCAGGTCGTTTAGCTTTTCTTTGTATGCGGTCATAACGGTTCAAGCTCCCATGCTTATTTTACGTCAACTCAATCGTACGAGTTCGCAAATAGTGCCGTAGGCAGGAACTGTTTATAGACCGAGTACGTCAACTTGGGACCAATTCGAGCGAAGTGAAATGCAGTTCATTTCGCCCAGCTCGAACTGAGGCGAACGGCCCGGCGAGCTCCAAACACTCCGCCAACAACGCAGTTGTTTTGTACCGATATGATGGCACCCGCTTTACTTTTGCCTTTTTCCTTCTTACTTTTGCCTTGTGCCGAAATGTCCAACTTGTGGAAAGTCCGTCGAGTGGAAGGACAATCCATGGCGGCCTTTCTGCTCTGAACGGTGCAAGCTGATCGATTTCGATAAGTGGACCAGCGAAGAATATCGCGTGCCGGGCCGGCACATTGACCCGTCCGAGATAGCGAGGCGTCCGGAATCCGAAGGACCTGATGAGCAAGAAAAAGAAACAACTTAGATCGGCGTTCGCCTTGTTGATTTGTTGGGCGGTAATCGCGTTCCCTGCCTGCATGCCTCACGCAGGGAAGGACGCGATTGGCTGGACGCTTCAGAATGATGAGCACCGCAAACTTTCTGATTACAAAGGAAAGCTCGTCATTCTCGATTTTTATGCTACGTACTGCGAGCCCTGTCTCAAGGAGACGCCTCACCTGGTTCAACTTCACGAGCGATACGCGCAACAGGGATTGCAGGTGATTGGTTTGAACGTGGGCGGCCAGGATGACCATGCGAAGATTCCGGCGTACGCCAAAGAGTTCGGAATCAAGTATCCTTTGGGCCTGCCCGACGATGAGTTTGTGGAAAAGTATCTGGGCGATAATTCAAACATCCCGCAGGCGTTCGTTTTTGATCGTGACGGCCAACTGGTGAAACGATTTGTGGGGTATAACGAGAACGTTGACCGGGAAATTGAACGCATCGTCCAGGTCTATGTTAGCTCGAACAAATGACCAGCTCCTTCGAACCTTGCCGACCATTCGTCAGGATCAAATTTGAAGGCCGCAGTTACCCAAAACAATGCTTCGCGAAAAACTGATTGATCATAGGCTTGGCGACAACAATAGGTTTCGCTGGCGCAGCTATGAGATCTCGCGGATTGAAGGACTGAGCGATGCAGTCTTTGCTTTTGCCGTTACCCTGCTGGTTGTTTCTCTTGAAGTGCCAAAAACGTTTGAGGAACTCGTGGTCGCGATGCGGGGCTTTGGCGCCTTTGCGATTTGTTTCGTCCTGCTCTTCATAGTCTGGTTCAATCAATACAAGTTCTTTCGGCGTTATGGGCTGCAAGACGCGCTGACAGTCTGTTTGAACGGCGCATTGCTGTTCGTCGTCCTGTTTTATGTTTACCCGCTCAAATTTCTTTTTTCATATCTCGTCAATCAATTGATGGGTGGGCATGGCGAAGTGCGGCTGGCGAATGGTAATGCCGTGTCGATGGTTGAGCCGGGTCAGCTCTCATCTCTGATGATGATCTTCGGTGTAGGTTACGTCGCTGTATTTGCGGTGTTTGTGGTACTTCACCTCCACGCACTTCAAAAGCGTTCCGAGCTGGAATTAAATCGGCTGGAAATCTTCGACACCCGCAACAGTATTCAGGAAAGCGGTTTGAATTGCGGGGTCGGACTAGTGTCAATCGCCGTCGCCGTTTTCGGCGGACACTATTCGGGTTTGGCGGGCCCGATCTACATGCTGACTGCGGTGCTGCTCACGGTTAACGGCACAATCATGGGCCGCCGTCGCCGGCGGTTAGAAAAACAAATTGCGTCCGGGTCCGAGATTGAGCCGAACGAAGTACCTTCGTAGGCCTTAAGCATGCATATTCATTTTGATTTTTGGCCCACCGTTTCCTTCGCGCTGGTGATGTTTAGCTGGTTCTTATTCGCTATCGTCTTCGTTATTCAGAAGCGGCCACCCAGCCCGCCAGACAAAGAGCGCGACCCCGGGTCGCTAATCGGAGTAATTTTGCAGGGCGTGAGTTACGCTGTCGTTTGGGCGTGGCATCGCCATCCGTTTGAGGCGATGGTTTCCATGAATAACGCTGCGAAGATATTATTTGTGATCGTCACCGCGATCATTTCATTTGGATCTGTTTTAGTGGTGATGGCCGCGGTCCGCGTGCTGGGGAAAGAATGGAGTGTCATGGCCCGAGTGGTCGAAGGGCACGAGCTTGTCACAAGCGGTCCTTATCAGTTTGTTCGCCATCCAATCTACACCGGGATGTTGGGAATGTTAGTAGCCACCGGTTTGGCGGTTAGTCATTGGTTGGGCCTGCTAATTGGTCTCTTTCTCTTCGTGATTGGTACCGCCATCCGGGTGCGCAGCGAAGAAAGGTTGCTGCATGAGACATTTGGTGCTCGGTTTGAAAATTACAGGCAGCGCGTCCCGGCAGTTGTCCCTTTTGTTTTTTGATTCTTTCAATGGATAGGTTAAGCGAAGCAAAGTGAAAAAAGCGAAGATACTTGCCACGATCGGTCCGGCCTCGCGCGATCCCCGGATAATCGAAGCCATGCTGGCCGCCGGCGTCGACGGCGTGCGGATAAACATGTCGCACGGCAGCCAGGATGAAAAAGCTGCAGATATACGCATGGCGCGAGCCGCGGCCGAGAAAATGAAACGACCCCTGGCCGTGCTCGTGGATCTCGCCGGGCCAAAGATTCGCACTCGCACTCTCAAGAACCATCAACCGGTCGAGTTGAAAGCGAATCAGCAATTCACGATCACGACGCGCGCGATCGAAGGTGATGATACTCAAGTTGCGACGAACTATGAGGGAATGCCGCGGGACGTAAAACCGGGCACTCGGTTGCTCATCGACGACGGGGCGATCGAGTTACGGGTTGAGAGCGTCAACGAAACGGATATCGTCGCCCAAGTAATCAATGGCGGCCTGTTGGGTGAACGGAAGGGAATCAACCTGCCGGGCGTTACATTGCCGATCCCTTCGCTGACAGAAAAAGATCGAGACGATCTCAAGTGGGCCGCCACGCAGAACGTCGATTATTTCGCGCTGTCATTTGTGCGCAGTGGCCCCGATTGCAATCGGGCTAAAGAACTGATCCAGGCGGCGGGCAGTAAAGCGCCGCTGATCGCCAAGATCGAAAAGGCCGAGGCGATCGATCATCTCGAAGAAATTATCGCCGCGGCCGACGGCGTGATGGTCGCCCGTGGCGATTTGGGTGTCGAGACCAGCGTCGAGTTGGTCCCAGTCTATCAGAAGCGAATCGTCGAACAGGCCAACGTCGCCGGAAAGTTGGTAATCACGGCTACGCAAATGTTGCAATCCATGGTGGCTGCGCCGCGACCAACGCGCGCCGAAGCCACCGATGTGGCCAACGCCGTTTGGGACGGATCGGACTGTGTAATGCTTTCAGGCGAGACCGCCACGGGTAAGTACCCGGTGGCCGCCGTCGCCACCATGGCCCGGATAATTGAAACTGCCGAGACGCGTGACCATAACCGATCGAATATCGTCAGCAAGGTCGCCGGGCGGCAAACGGGTCGCATCAGTCGCGCGCTGTCCGAAGCTGCGGCCTTTGCCGCCGATGAAATGAATAGTCGGATCGTCGCCGTGTTCACTGAGTCGGGATTGATGGCCCGCCGCATGTCGGCGTTGCGGCCTGCTCAACGAATCATCGCGCTCACTTCCTCGGCCGATGCGCGGAACGAGTTGTCTTTGATCTGGGGTGTCGAATCCCTTTTGACAGGCGGTTCGCTCAGCACTGAAGAACTTTTGAAATTAGGCGAGAAAACTCTGCTCGACGCCGGCCTGGTCACTCGCGGTGAAACGATCGTGATTATGGCTGGGAGACTATCGGGCCTGGGGTTATCGAGTTCGGTGACGGTTTACACGGTTGGTGGTGAGGCAGACGAGTCTATTCACCTTTCAACAGTTTCGGATGTATCAAGGCAGCTAAACTCGTAGACGGCGCGCGACAAGCGCTGATCGAATTCGTCATCAAAGCTTACCTAACAAAAATGCCTTCGCGACTCCGTACCGAGAGGCCATGCATCTCACGAGAGACACTTGCCGGCGCGGTAACTTTAATTTTGATCCCATGCCAACCCTTGTCTCCAGATGATGTCGGAGCGCTAAAGCTTATGGAATATTGATGTCGCAATTCGTCTGCGACTAGTTCAAAAACTCCGTTGACCTGCTTGGAGTTGATCCGGATGCCTTCTTCTTGTGAAAAGGCTACGCCACCTGAAAGCTTGCTCAGTTCAGCCAATGAGTCGCATTACACCCTAAACGAATTTCGACTCGCCACGTCCATTCGTCACCGTGACGGTTAAGACGACCGGTTCGGGACTGGCTTCTCCGCGTTTAGGTTGGAGGCGTGAGGAAGTCTGCTGGAGGCTTCCAAAAACTAGCGCGAGAAAAGCGCAGAACGTAAAGCTGAATAAACTGTTCTGACCTTTCTTCATGAGTCCAGGAGGAGATGGCCAGAGTCAAGGCGACTCAATAGTTCAGCAACAACCGTCGAGGCATTCTACTCAACCCGCAGTATCTGTACCGGGCGCTCTTTCTCTTTCTGCTTCTGCTCTTTGCGCATTTCAGCGGCACTCTTTTGCGGATCGCGCCAGTTGTCGAGGATCCCAACCTGATGAACGCACTGAATTGTGCACGTCGGCGCGCACCATTTTTCAGTTTTGTATTCGCGCCGGAAATCTTCCATCGTATATTCTTCGAGCGGAATGCCGGGATAACCGCGCTGCTGCGAGCACCAGTGCACCAGGCCGTCTTCACAAATGTACAGATAGCGCGCACCTGAACGGCAGCGCCACTCGTAAGGCTTGCCCTCTGCGATGCTGTCCTGAAACCAATTCAGGCGCGCGTGATCTTTATTTCCGAGCTTCTTAACGGCGTGGAAAATCTGCTTTTCTTTTTCCGTCAGCGGCTTCAGGGTGCCGTCATGATCGTGAATCACGCCAACTGTGGTCGAGAACCCGAGTTCGACCGCGCGCTGGGCAACCGTTAAAGCGTCTGCGGGCTGTTTGATCCCACCACCAATGACTGAATTGATGTTGATGTGAAAATCAGCATATTCAGAAAGGTATCGGAGTTTCTTGTCGAGCACGCGCAGGCTCTTGCGCGAAACCTCGTCGGGCTCGACATTGTCGATGCTTATCTGCAGATACTCGAGCCCGGCATCGTTCAGCCGCTTGATGCGATCCGGCGTGAAATAGTAACCGTTGGAGATTAGTCCCGCGATAATTCCATGCGAACGGATGTGGCGAATGATGTCATCCAGTTGCGGGTGCATCATCGGTTCGCCACCCGACACGGTTACGATCGATGTATCCAGCTCGGCGAGTTTGTCGATGCGCCGCTTGATCACTTCCAGCGGCACGGGCTGTGACGTCTGGTCGTATTCATTGCAATAACCGCAAGCCAGATTGCAGCGCCGCATCGGGATGATGTGCGCCAGGACGACATGATTCGTCTGCAGCAGGGCCTTGGAGATGAAGGCGGCTTCGCGAAGCTTCAGTTTAAGAAAGGTGCTCTTTTTCATAGCAACGGACCGAACGAGGATATGCGAGCCGGAGTCCCGAAGGCAAGAAAGCACACCGTCAGTTTCAAGTGGCCCGCATTTACCCGAGACTTACAGGCGAGATGCCCGAGTTACTGTTCGTGTTGAATATCTTAAAAAGCAAAGGGCTTCGGGTCTTAACCGAAGCCCTGGCTCGGAAACTTGCGGGCCGCTTTAGCCCTTGATTCTTTTTACGCCTGGATCAAGTTTAAGCGCGAAATCGCCTGCCGAGAGCGGCGCATTTCTGGCAATGTCCGTCAAACGTATGGTGGTTGAATCGTCATTCTTTTCGACCATCTTGAGCTGAACCGGCATACCATTGTCATCAACCCAAACTTCGATGTGTCGATAGCTGGCTGGTCCTTTAGGCACAGCCTTGAAGTGCGTTGTGCGCACGCCGCCCCAAAGTGTGTCCTCCTGAACATCTTGAAATGGACCGAACTCGCTGCGAAACTGCGCGGCGGACATATTCATGAGTCGCAGTACATCGCTGTCTTTCTTATCATGAACTGATTGCGTGCTGCCACAAACCGCTTGATTGAGCCGCTGACGATAGAGGCAGTATTGGCCGTTCGCCATCGCCAGAATCTCATGTTGTGGACTGGTCCACTCCAACCACACAAACGCTGCGTTCCGGCCGGCCCCTGGAATGTACTTTACAATGCCGCGATAACCATCCTTGTCGCGAAGCTGCGCATTGTATTTTTCCATCGTGATATTCGCGCGCAGCGACTTCAAGGTGCGCTGGTTTCGTTCCAACTTATTAAGAATGGAACTCACCAAACCCGCGCTCTGCGCACTCGTAGTGCGGTGCGGACTAATGATCGCGACGAATAACAGCGAAAATGCAATTCCAAGGGGAACCAATTTTCTCATATCAAGATCCTCTGATTAATGCCAAGGCCCGAATAACAGGCCCCTCCTAATTACAAAGCCTCAAGGCGTTTCAGCAAACCCACCCCGAGGCCAATTAAACCTCGCAATTATAAGTGATCGTCAGCGAATGTCAACCTCGTACCCGATCAATTTTCCGGCCGCGTCGCGCCGTTCACGTGTATTGAGGACCTCCGTTTCCTCGTGTCCGGTGATCGATCTGACTCGTCTTTCAATCTCAGCCCTATCTAATTGAGTGCCAGCAACATCCGAGGTCAGCAAGACCATCTGGCGCCCCAGCTCTGAGGAGACCTGGCCCTGCTGAAATTGCTTACTCTCAAACCAATTCTTGGGCGTGAGAAAAATGAAAACAAGAATCAACACACAAAGTACATCCCACTGCCACGACGTGCGCGGATAAGACCAGAAAAACCCCTTCTTCAATGTTTTTGAAATAAATCCCATAACCGCTGAACCGTTGCCCTCTGAGTCCCGGGAATTATTATCGAGCCAACCACATTTGTCGAGCGGCAATCGGCAAGCCACAGCATACGCCACGCCTTTTGCAATAGATAATTACGCGCCAATGTGTGGTTCGACGATAAGCCCGTCCCGCATTTGGATGATCCGGCGGCAGACCGAAGCTGCCTCGGGATTATGGGTGATCATTATGATCGTCTGATTGAAGCGATAATTAAGTTCCTGAAACATTTTCAGAACGATGGCAGAATTTTCCGAATCGAGATTTCCCGTCGGCTCATCAGCCAGCACGATTGCGGGTCGCGTGACAACCGCGCGGGCCAAAGCGACGCGCTGCTGCTCGCCACCGGAGAGCTCCAAAGGCTTGTGATGCATTTTGTCTTCCAATCGCAACAGGCGCAGAATTTCGCGACGGCGGTCCGGGTCGTCCGCGCCATTGTGATGAATACGCTCCGCCAGTCGCAAATTCCCTTCAGCTGTCAGCGTAGGAAACAGGTTGAACCGCTGAAATACAAAACCGATCTTGCGGCGACGAATGTCGGTGCGTTTCGCATCAGAGGCGGCAGTCAGGTCCTCACCATCAATGACGATGCGACCGCGCGTCGGCGTCAGCAAACCGCCCATCAAGTGCAACATCGTCGACTTTCCACAACCCGATGGCCCCATGACGGCGAGCAGTTCGCCTTCCTCAACGTCCAGCGAAACACCTCGCAGGGCAGGTACATCAACTCTGCCGACGCGATAAACCTTTTCCAGATTTTCAGCTTTTAAAATAGCTCTCATACTAAGGGAATCATTTTGTTCATCGGATCGAGTGTTCGTCTTATGGCCGGCTATTCGTGCAACAGCGCCTCGACAGGGTCAAGATTGGCGGCGCGCAGTGCCGGATATAAAGCGCCGACAGCACCGCCGGCAAGGCCGATCAGTGCCGCAGTTAAGGCCCAGAGTTTGCCGAATTCAAAAAATAATCCATAGGTCTTTTGAATCAGCGCGCCGGCGCCGATTGCAAAGGTAAAACCGACCACCAAACCCATCGCGCTGATGACCAGAGCTTCCCGTTCAATTTCACCGATGATATAGCCACGCGAAGCGCCCATGGCCTTCAGAATTCCAATCTCGCGCGTGCGCTCGGTAATTGTGGTGTACATCGCCAGCATTACCACCAGGGCGCTGACGATCGCCGCCAATACTACCAGCACGCGCAGGAAAATCTGCAGGCTGGGAACACTCTTTTCAACGCTGGTGAAAACCTCATTCGTGAATTGAACCTTATTTCCGGGAAGTCTTTCGTCAATTCGCCTGGCAACTGCGACTTGCTCTGCCGCATTCTTGCATTTCACGAGGATGTACGTGCATTTGTCCGGGGCTTCGAGCAGAGCTTGCATAGCTTCCAGTCGAAGTTTGACGCGCGAACCCGATTGCGGACGGAAAACGCCTACAACCCGAAAAGGTTTGTCGCCCAGGAGCTTTAGAGTACTTCCAACGGGATGTTTCTGTACCTTGACTTCATCAATGATCGCTTCGTCCGAGGTTTGCGGCGCGCGTCCTTCAACCAGGGTGATTCCGTTCATCTTCGCGAAATCATCCCAATCGACGCCTTCGAGTTGCTCAAAACCGAATCCCGAGTTGTCCTGATAGAAGTGGAGAATAACGGGCGTAGCATCGGCGACACCATCGATCTGTTTCAGCAAATCCGTATATTTGGTGCTGAGGTTCGTCGCCGTCGAAGTCAGCTCGATCGATCCCGGGCGGGTAAAGATAATCTCGGCGCGAACGTTCGAAGAGCGGCGCTGCAATTCATTTGATAAACCACGCGCCAATCCCGTGAACATCATTATCAAAGTCACCCCCAGGGCTACGCCGACGACACTGATTGCCGTGCGCAGCGGCCGCTGGCGAAGGTTCGATGCTACGAGACTGTCCATCGGAAAGACTGATTAACCATCAGAATTCTGCATGTTAATACAGAGTACATGCAATGCCTAACGGCTGACATTGAAAAGTTAAAAGTCAATTTCAAGCACAAATGCCCGGCAGACTTCAGTTCGTCGTCCGAATATCAAGCTAAATTCTCCCGGACATCGAGGGAACCTGGTTCACACCTGGAAAGTTATTGCGGAACCTTCTTTTGCGCGTCGAGATCGACTTCTTTGAGCTGCCATCGGTTGGTAAGCACAAATACTTCAGGTGAGTAATCCTGATCAAGTTTGACGGATTCGGGCGCCTGATACGTGATCGTTATGCGATAGCGGTCCTGGGGTCGGGTCAGATCGATCCGCACGGGCAATTGTGCCGCGCCCGTCTCTCCAAAGCCTCGTATATCGCTATAACTCACATCGGTAACCAGCACGCCGCGATTGTCGAAGGTTTGCATGCGCGCGAAATGAATCCCAGCCACGCGATCGAACCAAAAGCGCCGGAGCAAATGCGCTACTCCGTTGCCATTAGGCTGAATTTCGTCGAGCAAATAGTACCCCCGCACGATGCGCCTCTTACTGCCGGGGGCCGGATCATTTTCTTCTTGAAAAAATTCGGTCTGGGCGTAGACGAAACCCGAACTCCCACCGGCATCGATTGGCCGAATCAACATCGCGTCAGTTAAGTGTTGAGGTCGCAGATTCGAAAGTGCGCTCACCGTCTGCGCTTCCTTGGTTTGCGTGGTTTTCGACGCAGTCGGGCCGTCTGAATCTAACTTTCCGTAAACTGCATTGTTCGTCCCGGTAACAAACCGTTGATACTTTTCGTCGCCCTTGAGAATCGCGACGCGAAAATGTTCGCCATCTGAAGTCATCTGGGCTACGTCGGCAGCGATCAAAGGCACCTGAATTACCAGATAAACTTTCCCGGGACGCTGCAAGGTAATTGTGCCGTCTGCCGTGCGATATTTCTCGGCGATACCCGAAGTCGCAAACGACGTATCTTCAAACTGGATGTCGACTTTTCCGTGAATTGAATGGACCGCAGCCAGGCGATTCACCTGGGCCATTAGCTGCGGCATGGCGGCATCCACCAGCGGGGTCAGCGCCTTTGGCACGCCGACAGTCTTGTGAGTGCTGCAGCCCGTGGCGATTCCAACGAGCACACAAAGAATGAAACTGAGAGCGAATCGAATTGAGGCGGTCAAATGAATAAGGGCAGTAGAATTCGGCATTGACGATGCATTCGAAAGGCGCCAGGGGCAGTAATCAAAGCAATTTTCTCAAGGCGAACTCACGCTAACAAAGCGAGTTCGCGATTGTCAACGCGCACGACGGGGCAATCCGTATGCCTAAATCGGCTCGAATCCGGCGAGTGGTGTCTCTTGAGGTGGCCGGCTGTTAGAAGTGAATCAACTGTTGGCCAAACGCAAAAACGCGGCAGGCGGATAATTTCCGCAATTGCCGCGTTTATGATGCGAACTCGCCCTGAGCCGGCGAGACTCCGCCACTGTTACTGATTGTTGTTTCTACTGGCTGATCCGCTTATCAGAAGATTGAACGTGGTTCCGCTGTCCAGCCGCAGGTTTCCGTTTCCCAGGGTAAGGGTGGAACTTCCGTCCGCCGAAGCACTGGCAGAAGAAGAGACCTGTAAACCCCTGAGCGAGCCCGTGGTTTGGCCTGTGGTGTTGCGAACCGTGCCGGTGGTATTGCCAACCGTGTTGCCCACAGCGTTGGTTGTATTACCAGCCACGCTGCCTACCGTTGAAGTTGTTGTATTTGTCGCGCCACCGACGGTATTGCCGACACCGCCCAGCAAACCACCGCCGCCGCCACCACTGCGCGAGGTGGTGGTCGTGCGCGTGCTGGAAGATGAACTCGTCATTGTGTCGTTGGCAAAGAGATCATTATCGAAAGCCGAGGTCCGATTTGACGCTTGCACCACAGACATAATGCTTCCGGTGATCGGGATGTTTGTCGATCCTTTCTGCAACTGGTCCAGGGCGATACCCAGCCGCGACTCGCCACTTGACTTAGTTCGTTGGGCTACATCAGTCACGTGACCAACCAGCCGCGAACCCTTCGGCACGATGGTTTGCCCGTTCTGTCTGATCGGTTGCAGGGTCTTCATCACAACGCGGTCACCCGGCTTTGCATGTCTCACATCGAGCGTGTTCTCGAGTTGAGCCGCAACTTGGGTGTCCGACTGAATACTAACCTGTTGGCCTCGCTTCGAAACCGAAGTGTCGCCGGCGGCGCCGGCACTTCCGGTTGACCTTGCCTTCTGGGCAAGAGCTGTGGTGGCACAAATCACCGCCAATGTAATGGCAAAAATTATTTTTCTCATATTCCCCTCTTATGTTCCACACTGATCTCAGCGCATGTTTGTCGTGGCAATCGTACTCGCGCACGAAAACGACCAATTCCACATTCTGGAGAGAGCTTGTTGGCCACGGAACTCTGGCTGGAATGAATTCTTTATCGGGGTCAGGAAATCCGTAGCGCTTTGTCGGGAATTATAGAGGCCGTTGACTTTTGAGGGCCTGAAGGTTTGATTGCGGCGAGTTGCGATTTCGTTGTACTGGCTCTAAACCCTGCCGAAGCTAAGTGCGTCAGCGGCAAGCCGCGTGTTCGCAACCGCAACCGATTTCCATCACTCGCGATTTTTCCGCTTCTTTGCAGTATTCGCTACAGTACTTACTATCCTTTTCGGGCGGACAATCACACGCCGCGTGGGCACAAGTCTTATTGGTTTCGTCGGCCATGACTAAGCCTCCTTTTAGACGTCATTAAGGTGATTCAGTTGTTGGGGAGATGATGGTTTCATGCTAGACCTGCATCCGACTTGAGGTCAAGCAAGCGAGGCGACCCGAATTTAGTCGATCACTTCGTCGTTGGTCACTTCATCAACTAGTCTTTTTCGATCGCATCTCACGCCCGGAACTGCCTAACCTAAGCGTGGGCACGAGCCGAAGAAGTAATGATTCTGACTTAAGGAAAGACTCGGAAGAACCGGATTGCGAGCAGCAGAAGTCTTTGCGAGTCAGGCTGACTTGAATCGCGCGATCTCGCCCGGCTTGCGCAACATTTTATTGACCTCGCCGAGATGTTCTTCTTCCTGGGCGATCATCTTGCGCGCGTATTCCTCCAGGAAGATGGAACGCTCGCGGACCAGATCGAGCAGCTTCTTATAGAGCGCGACCCCAGCCTTTTCGGCGTCCAGCGATTCAAGCAGAATGTCATTGATGCCGTGTTTTTGAGTCTCCAGCAGCGCCCCAATTTTCAACGAAGGATGTTCGCCGAGATGCGTGACCATCTCGCCCGCCTGGTTTGCGTGCTCCAGACAGGTTGTTGCTTCACCGCGCAACCAGCTCACGATCGGAATACGGCTGTGCCCAAAGACCATCAGCGAGTAGTGGGTATAACGCACAACGCCAGCCAACTCGGTTTCCAGAATCTCGTTCAATAAGGCGACGACGGCTTTCTTGTCTATCTCCGGTTCAGACATAGTCACTCCTTGCAAAGGTGTTTCAGCGCGGGTCGCACTTTGAACTCGGACCTATAGCGCCCCGATCTGTTTATACATTTTCATGAAATCAAAGTTATTCCAGGCTTCAACAATCTTTCCATCTTTGATTCGCACAATTGTGATCCCGGTAAACTCGACAGGTGAATCACTAGCCGCAAATCCAAGATGATCGCCAGTGTGTTTTCCGCGGACGGAGCAGCGCGCCGCGACCAGATCGCCTTCAGCAATCATTTCCTCGACCGCGACCAGGATGTTTGGAAACGCGCCGCGAAATTGTTCGTGAAACGGTTTGAAGTCGGCGGGTCCGCGCAGCGGGTCCCCGGCATCGTCTGAAAGGCCGTGCGCGATACCGTCCTGGTCGAACATCTCATCGATGGCCGATGCGCGCCCTTTATTCCAAACCTCGTCGAACCAGCGCTGCACTAATGCTTTGTTTTCTTCAGACATGAGGTGAACCTCTTGTCGAACCAGGAACTACCTGCCTTGATTTCGGATTGCGAATGACACGGGCGACGATTCTGTAGTCTCTCAATTGTGCTTTTTCGTTGCGACTCGTGATCAAGACCTGCGGACTGGGATGATAAAGAGGCACGAGCACGCGACCGTCCCAACAGCGAATCTTGCCCGCATCATTTCTCAGATTTAAGTCATGATAATGAATTAGTTTCAGTGCTTCAAGCGCGACTCCGCCGAGCGTCACGATTACCTGTGGATTTATTAGCGCTATAGTGCGACGCAGAAAACCTGAGCAATTGGCGGTTTCGCGGGCAGTCGGCCGCCGATTCGCGCCGGAGGGAGCGCGCGGATTGCAGAGCGCGGCACTGGTGATGAAGATTTGCGATCGGGTGAGTCCCACGGAGGCAATGAAGCGATCGAAGTTCTTCCCCGATTGATCCCCGGAAAACGGAACCCGCGTGCGGTCGGCGCCTTTTCTTCCGGGGGCTTCGCCGATAAACATCACGCGCGCCTGGATCGATCCGTTAAGTTCGCTCAAAACGGCGGCGCGCCCGCACATTCCCGGACAAAGAGTGCAGCGAGTCGCTTCAGCGCTAAGTAAACGAAATTGAGTTTTTCTTTCCTTAACAGCGTGCATGCCGGCTGATGATTTCTACCACCGAGAAGCGAGGACACAATGCCAGCCACGGTCAATCAGACTGTTTGAGTCTCTCAACCGTTTCTATGCCTGAGGGTCTTTGTGTCTTAATGGCTGACTGAACTTAATCATTTCGTCACGGTTATTTCGCGTGTGGTCGAATTGTAGCCGCCGTTCTCGACGAGGTTGCCCGCTTTGTCAACCAGTTCAAGCTTGACCATGTGCTTGCCGGCAATCCACCCGCTCAACCAAATTGGTTCCCATTTGTCGAGGAACTTTGCTTCGCCGCCGTCGATTGTGTAGCGGACGCGATATTCGCCGCCGTCGCCCTGCAATTTGGCGTTCAACAACCAGAAATCGATCATGATCGGATCGGCGTCCTCGCCTGTGTACTCGCCCTTCGGCCGGCTGTAGGTCAAGAGCGGTTTAGCCGGATCGACACTACCCGCGGTAGTTGCCCCCACATCTTTTCCTTCATGGGTTGGCGCCGGGCTGGCGCTCATGTTCGCATTGGCAGTTTTTGCGTTTTGATTTGCGGCCGGCCTTTTTGCCGGGCTCTTTGTCGGACTGGCCATTACCTGACCAGTCTTCGTCGTGGTCGGCTTCGACGCATCACCCCCGCCCTTCACAGTAAACTCGACCATTTGAAAAGCGCCGTTGTTCTTGAAGCTCTCATGCCAGGGACGGGAGGGAAATACCCGCAAAGTGTGTTTGCCTTCCATCACGTTACGCAGCTGAAATGGCTGATCGAGTTCGTAGTAGGCTTCGTAAGGTTGGTTGTCGAGAATCACGTGAATGTGATTGCCCTTGCCGGTCGCCGGATCTTTGTGCGGCTTGTAGCCTTTCAGATCGCCGCTTAGCTCCAACTTAACGTTTACGGTCGAGCCGTTGATGGTCGCATTCTTTGCCGGAGAGACGACTTGGATGAGCGGCTTTGCCTGATCCTGTTCGCCACGCGCTTTCATCATCTGTTCGATTTTTTGCGGTCGCGCTACCTGCGACAGGGTTTGCTTGCCCGGCGGCGAAACAGTCGTGGTAGCGGTGGTGTTAGCATTGTCATTCTGCTTCTGGCAGCCGGCCATAACCAGCCCAGCTGTAAAGCAGGCACCCAGCAGCGGCAAAGAGATCTTCGGTATTCGCATCGGTCCCTCCAATGAAAGCAACTACAATTTTGGATTAGTATTTCACTTCATCGCTTATCACAAGAAGTGGGCAGGGAACAAGCCCTGCCCAATTGATTCGCATCGTTTGGAGTCCCGCCTTTAGGCGGATTCAGGATTATTATCAGGTACACCGCCTGACGGCGGAACTCCTAACCAACACTCAAGCCGCGATCGGCTGCGCCAGGACTCTGTGCAACCGCTTCTCGACCGCGTTCCAGTCAATATTCGAAAAGAATGCTTCAATATATTGCGGGCGATCGGCCGGTTTGTAATCCAGAATGTATGCATGTTCCCACACATCCATCACCAGGACCGGATTGAAACCGGCGACGTTGCCGGTCTCGTGCAAAGTGATCCAGTGATTCGAAAGATTTCCGTTGGCGGGATTCTCATCACAGACGGCCCAGCCGACGCCACGCATTTTTCCGATACCGACGAACTCGGCTTTCCAGATGTCATAGCTGCCAAAACTTTTTTCCGCAGCTTTGCGAAACACCGACGTGCGGTTCGGATCGCCGGTGCCGCCGCCTTTCTTAAGATTGTCGAAATAATATTCATGCAGCACCATGCCGTTGTATTCGAATCCCAGACGCCGGTTCAGTTCCGAGTATTCGGCGAATTCGTCCTGATCGACCTTGCCGCCTTTGACGAATTCGGAAATCTTTTCGTTCAGCTTGTTCGTCTCTTTCACATAACCTTCGTACAGTTTGAAGTGCATCTCGAGCGTTTCATCAGAAATTCCCCGCAGGTTGCTCAAGTCGAACTGTTTTGCTGTGTAAGTAATAGAGCTCATTATCACCTCCCTGAATTTAATTCCTTGCGCCCATGATGCCAGGGCTTACCACAGCCTAATTCTATTGTCACGCGAAAATGTGGCGAATGAATGGAGAGGTTTGGTTAATAGTGTTGCGCGCAAAAAAGAAGAGCACGACGCATCGTGCCCCTCCCTTAAACGTCCAGTTGATCGGTTTTCAGAGACCCTTTGCTGATCAACCAGTCTTTCCGCTGAAGATTAACCAGTCGCCGTGCGACGTGCCCATCAGTAACAACATCGGCAGAGACAGCCACGCATTCGTCCGCGACGCGATGAATGCCTGGCGGGCCAGCTCAGGAGCCGCGGGCGGGCCACCCTGCAGGGCGCCAATGATTCGCTTATTCGCCGGCCAGATGATTCCCCAGACATTCAACAACATCAGCAGACCATAGGCACCGCCCACTCCGATCGACAGAGTCTTGTTGCTTGGGATATAACCACCCACCGTAAGCTTCGCCGTAAAGAACCTCAAAATTCCGTACGTGACGATCGCGATCAGAATTATCGCCACGATCGCAAAGACGCGTCCATCCTTAGTCAAAGCCGGGACCTTCTTGATAATTAGAAATTCAACGAGGAAGAGCACGATTGGGTAGGTGAGCCATTCAAGCAGCACCACCCAGGTGTTAAGGCCGGCGCGACCGAGGGCATTCGCGTTATTCACATCAGTCGACAGAATGAACATCGCGAAGTATGTGAGACCAGCTAACACTGTCACCAACGCACCCCAGCGGAACAGCCATAACGTCGGCAAGAGCAAATCGGGATTGACCTTCTTTTTGGTCTCCGGATCCAGTTTTTTTTGCAGGGGCACATTGACCAGATTGAAAAAGTAAAGCAGGCCAATCCAGGTGATGCCCGCGACAAAGTGAAGCCAGCGCAGAATGATGCGTGAAAGCTCGGCTGAGTCCGGAGCTTTGAATAGGCTATCGAGCATCGCCAGACCGACGGGAAGATGCGCAGTTGAATCGATCAGCATATGTTCCTCCAAAACATAATTGGTGGCCGCCTCTTGGCAGAGGGCGGGGGCAAGTTCTATTAAGTTGGTTGGTATTGCGAGCGAAGATTACACCCAGAGGGCGTTGCGGCGCAACGATGAAATACTTTTCGTCTGAGGTTTTAGAGGCGGGCTACTGCCCGCCCATTCGTTTCCTCGAAGATACACAGCGAGCGGTAGCCCACCTCTAAACGACTTCAATATTGCCTGCTTGCAGATTAAGCATTCCATGAGCTAGAACTAAGTGACAATGCGTCTCGTTGCCAATCGAGTAAGCATTTACGGTGTTGGACTGCTGTTGCTGATTCTAAGTGGTGAGGCAACCGGCCAAAGGCAATCAAGTGGGACTACGCCGCCAAATACTTCCCGGACCCTTACGGTCGTTACCGAACCGAATGCAGTCATCTGGCTGGACGAGATCCGCCGCGGGACCAGCGATCCCAACGGCCGATTCGCGCTCGCGACGGTGTCTTCCCGACAGCACACAATGCGCGTGAGAGCGAATGGTTTTAAGGAAGCGGTCATGCCCCTTACGCCGGCGCAGACCGGCGAAGTCCGAGTGCGTCTGTTGCACACCACCGATGAGGCTGAGCTGACTTTTCAAAAGGCCGAAGACGCGCGCGAACACGCAAAAGACGAGGAGTCACGCCGGCAGGCTGCGGATCTTTATCGTCGAGCGTTGAAGCGTCGTCCGGCGTTTCCCGCGGCGCACGTAGGCCTGGCTCGCGTGCTGATGGATTTGGGCGACGAGAATGGCGCCCTGGCTGAAATCGAAGCTGCGCGTCGTGGACGCCCGGTCTATCCGGAAGCGTCCGCCGTCGAAGGAAGAATCTATCGCGAGAGCGCCCAGATCGACGAAGCGTTCGGAGCTTTCAATCGCGCGATTCGAGAGAGCCATGGCTTTCAACCCGAAGCGCACGTTGGCCTGGGGCGAATCTATGAGGATAAAGGACAATACGATCTGGCCGCGCGCGAATATGACATCGCGGTAAAGCAACTCTCCGATACCGAACCAATCATTTATCAACTGCTCGGGGCGGCGTACGAGAAAAGTGGCAAGAATAAAGAGGCCGTGCTCGCTTATGAGAATTATTTGCGTCTGGCGCCCAATGGCTCGCTGGCTCCGGCCGTGCGATCCATACTTGAGCAACTGCGCGACCAACCACAAACCCTCCAGGGGGGCTTGCCCCGCTCTTTTTTGCCGGCTGATAGACAGCCTTAGGACTTGATGAAATAATCTCTTCGATTTTTATGACGACACCTGCACTCTCAACGTCCCGTCGCATCTCGCACAAAGCGGGCCAATTCACGGAATCGGTCATTCGCGAGATGACCCGCGAAGCAATGAAGTATGGCGCGGTGAATCTGTCGCAGGGCTTTCCGGATTTTGCCGCCCCCGAAGACATCAAACGGGTCGCGATGGAGGCAATCGCCGGCGATGTCAATCAGTACGCGATTACCTGGGGCGCGAAGGATTTTCGCGACTCCATCGCGCGGAAGACAAAGTGGTACCTTGGTTTGGAAATCGATCCGGAAACCGAAATTACCGTGACTTGCGGTTCCACGGAAGGCATGATCGCCGCGATGATGGCCACCGTCGATCCTGGCGAAGAAGTTGTCGTCTTTGAGCCGTTTTACGAAAACTATGCGCCGGACGCGATTCTTTCGGATGCGCGGCCGCGCCACGTGCCCTTACGCGCGCCCGATTGGACTTTTGACGCGACGGAACTCCGCGCGGCCTTCAATCCAAAGACCAAAGCGATCATCATCTGCAATCCGAATAATCCCACCGGCAAAGTTTTCACGCGCGAGGAAATGGAGTTCATTGCCGGCTTATGTCAGGAGTTCGATGCGCTTTGCTTCACGGACGAGATTTACGAGCACATTCTTTATCCGCGCGCAGGCGCCGAGATTGCGCATATCTCGATGGCCCAGATCGAGGGGATGCGTGATCGCACCGTCATCGTGAATTCGATGTCCAAGACTTATTCGGTCACCGGATGGCGCGTCGGTTATTGCATTGCGAGCGCGGAAATAACCAGCGCGATTCGCAAGGTGCATGACTTTCTGACAGTGGGCGCCGCCGCGCCGCTGCAAACCGCCGGCGCTTATGCGCTTTCGTTGCCGCCTTCATATTACGATCGACTGCAAAGCGATTATCGCGCGCGTCGCGATTTGATCCTGCCCGAGCTCGAGAACGCGGGATTCAAGACGTTTCGCCCTGATGGCGCTTACTACATCATGACCGACATCAGTGCCTTTGGATTCAAAGACGATGTGGAATTCACGCGCCATCTGATCCGGGAGGTCGGCGTCGCCTGCGTTCCGGGCTCAAGCTTCTACAGCGAACCCGCGCTGGGCTCGCAGCAGGTTCGTTTCTGCTTCTGCAAGAAAGATGAGACGCTGCTGAAAGCCGCCGAGAGACTTCAGACACTTCGTTGATACTCGTGGCTAGTTTAAGCACGAAGAGCCTGCGGGCGACCGGATGCGCAAGGTTGCGCAAGCGCGAGAGTCGCCGTTCACTCATAACCTCGAAACTAAAAGAATTGAAAAGCGCGCGCCACTCGCGGGGCTGCCGAAAGGTGCATTTGCCCGTGCGAGCACGCCATTGCTGATTGTGAAGAAAGCATATTCCTTTGTCCCACCAGGTCTGGGGAACGTCTTCGTAGATTACTGCTAAACCGTTGTCACGTAATATCCGTCGCATCTCGTTCAATACAACTGGTGCGTCTTGCGCGTGGTGCAGCACATAACAAAGCAAGACCGCGTCGAACGAATTATCGCTGATCGGAAAACTCGTTCGGTCGTACTGATGATACTCAATCGGCGCTTCCGTACTTTGCATCACATCCATCCCGACAACCTTCGCGCGAAGTATCGCGCTGAGATGATGCGCGATGAATCCGTTGCCACAACCGACATCCAGGACGTCAGCGCCGCGGTGAATAACCCGTGCAATCTCCAGGGCCATGTCGTAAGCCCGTCCAACCGTTCGGCGGCGACGCTCACGAAACCAGCGCCTTTTCATTCCGTGAACGACATTCTTTACAGCATCAAAAAGCTGCGCGACAGCGTGGCGCACAGAGGGTAGCCAGGGTTCCGCGGCCGTCTGGCTACGCGACCGCTGGTCTGGTAGCGAGAATTGGCGCACTGAAGGTGCGCGAGAAGCTTCTACCCCTCCTTTGGCGCTCACGCCGGGGTTTGTGAGCAAGAGCGATGCCTTCAATCTTCAAGAATTCTAAGCGGCATAAATCAGGTGCCGCCCCGGAATGACGCGAGCTCCTGTCGACTTTTGTCTGCAGGAAACATAGGACAGAAGCAGTGAATTTGCCTTTCGTTTTCACGCGCGTATCCGTCAAGAGCGGGGGCAAGCCCCCTTCCCGACCCTGAGGTTATTGAGTTGACCTTTCACAGTCCGCTTGAAAGCCTTTCAATACAGCTGCCGACACAAAACCCGGAAAGTCTCAAGGTCAGGAAGGGGGCTCGCCCCCGCTCTTAGAGAGCGATTGCTCCAAGTGATTTCGACTGAGGTTTTACTCTGTGCTGCCTGGCGATATACTCAGCCTTCCTAAAGATTTCAGGTCGATTCCAACGGAAGTGTTTGGGATCATCACTGACCATTCACTTCTTATTCACTGCTTATGAAAACCAAAACATTGGCCATAGCTGCGCTGCTCGCCCTTCTCACGAGCGCGTATGCCCAAAAGGGTTCACGCATGAAGACGAAACAGACTGTGCCGCCCGTTAGGGTTGCTCGGGCACCTCTGGCGAGCGAATGGCCGCTGGAAAAGAGCCAGCCCATCGTCGACAAAACCCAAACGATTCGGCTGGCGCCGGATCTTTCACAACTGAGTGCGGGCGAGCGAAACGCTGTCGCGAAGCTGCTCGAGGTCGGAAAACTTTTTCAGAATATCTACGAAGATCAAAGACACAGGCAGGCGCTTTATTCCTATCGCATGCTTATGCAGCGTGAGACGCGGGATGCGGCCACGGAAAACCTCTTTATGCTCTATCGCTTGAATCAGGGACCGATTGCGGCGACGCTCGACAACCAGCGCCAGCCTTTCCTGCCGGTTGAACCTGTAGTTCCCGGAAAGAATATGTATCCCTGGGGCGTGAAAAAAGAAGAGCTTGAAGGTTTCCTCGCGGCGCATCCGGAGAAACGTGACGAGATCATGGATTCCAGGACCGTAGTCCGCGCTACCAGTCTGGAAAACTTACGCCATGATTTGACGATGCTCGCGAAATATCCCGCCCTGGCTACGCTTCATCCGGGGATTGGCAAACGCCTCGAAGATATTTTTCAAACACGCTTGAGGCAACAAAAGAGCGCACGGCAGGCTTCTTCTCTCCCTCTGGAATTTTATGCCGTTCCCTATTCCGTTGCCTATGCCGATGACTTGATGAAAGCGTACACGCTGCTCAACGAAGCTGCCGAGGCGCTGCAAAAAGATGATGAAGAGTTCGCGAAGTATTTACGCAATCGCGCGCGCGATCTCTTATCGGACGATTATGAATCGGGTGACGCGGCCTGGGTCACCAGTCATTTCAAGAATCTCAACGCGCAAATCGGTTCATACGAAACCTATGACGACGAACTGTACGGGATAAAGACTTTCTTCGCGTTCAGTTTGTTGTTAACTCGCCGGCAGGAAACGATGGCGCTGCGGCAGGCAATGAGGGGCTTGCAGTCTCTGGAAGATTCGCTGCCTTACGATCATCACAAGAAGATTCGCGAGGACATTCCCGTTGGTGTTTACGATGTGATCGCCGATTTTGGTCAGGCGCGTGGCGGCAACACCGCGACGATTCTGCCTAACGAAACTTACCTCGCGCGCCGTTATGGGCGCACGATTCTCCTGCGCGCGAACATCATGCGCGAGCCGAACATCTTTGAAGGCACGATGCGCACGTGGGACGCAGCCATCGCGCCGGCCCACAAAAACGACCTGACATCGGACGGAAATTTTTACCGCACGCTCTGGCATGAGGTCGGCCACTATCTCGGTGTCGACAGGACCAGGGACGGCCGTGATCTCGATCAGGCTTTGCAGGATGATGCCGATGCGCTGGAGGAAATGAAAGCCGATCTGGTTTCGCTGTTCGTGGCCGAACTTCTGCATAAGCAGCACTATTACACCGACGAACAACTTCGTTCGGTTTACGCGAGTGGTATTCTGCGCGTGTTGCAAAACAACAAACCGCGCCGCGATCAGCCCTACCAAACGATGGAGCTGATGCAGTTGAACTACTTCCTGGAGAATGGATTATTGAGCTTTGAAGACGGCAAGCTGCGAATCCATTACGACAAGTATCACTCAGTTATTGGCAAGTTGCTGGCTAGAGTTCTCGAAGTTCAATATGCCGGCGACAAGGCGGCTGCTGATCGCTTCATCGATCAATACACGACGTGGAAAGAAGATCTTCACGGCGTCATTGCGAAGAACATTCGCGATCAGCAACGATATCGATTCCGTTTGTTCAAGTACGCGGCGATCGGAGAATAGCGACGAGTTCTTGAAAACTGAGTTCTTCCTCATCCTGCAAGATCTCATGCTAATTAGATGACAACAAATATCCCTTTGACCGCCCAAAAAAGATTGACTCACTGTGCACCTTCACCTAGAGTCAGTGAGTTTCATGCGGCCGTAGGAAATTCCAATCTTAGACAGTCAAAGGAAAAAGAATCGATGTCGCTCCAATCAGAAATGAATGCGACAGTTCCCCGCGCGCGCAAGGAATCCCTCGTCATCACCGAAATACCTGATGAAGTTCTGGTTTACGATTTGAAGAACAACGAGGCCCACTGCCTCAACCGGCCGGCCGCGGTCGTTTGGGCAAACTGTGATGGTAAGAAGACCATCGCCCAGCTGTCGCAAGCGTTGGAGCGTGAGCTGGGGTCACCTGTGAACCATGAAATCATTTGGATGGCGATCGATTCACTGGGAAAGCACGGTCTGCTACATGACCCCATCAATAAGGTAGTACAAGAATCGCGATTCTCTCGACGCACAGCGTTCCGTGCGATTGCTCTGGCGGGGTTGGCGCTCCCGATCATCGCCTCGATCGTCGCTCCTGGGCCGGCTCAAGCTGCGTCGGGTTTGCCGCCCGGTGCTTGTTGTCAAACCGGCGCAGAGTGCGCCTCAGGCTCGTGCAGCCAGGACGCGCCAGTATGTCCAAACCCTCCGCACAAAGCCTGCGCCTGAGGCGCTCGACGGCTCCCCCATAAGTCGGGTTTCGGCCCGGCCAACTATGACGATCATTGTCGTCGCGGAGTCTTCTGCCATCAGCTTTGGAGTTTCTAACTGAGGCTCGATCCACTGATTAAGACTCCGGGGGAACTGACCAGTGTGAAAAATAGTCCGCGCGCGATCGTTGTTACCCTGTGGCAATGTCTTAAACTACGCTGTCCCGCGTGCGGTCGCGCCTCAATCATTGATCGGCCATTCAATATCAAGTATCGCTGTACCGCCTGCGGAGTAATTTTCAAGCGTGAAGAAGGGTTCTTTGTCGGCGCGATCATGGCGAATGTGGTGGCGACCGAGGTTTTGATTCTGATTATTTACTTCGCCCTCCTTCTGGTTACTAATTTAGGCGAACGGGCTCGTTTGATTATCGTTTTCGCGGTGGGCATTTCCTTTCCGCTTCTTTTTTATCATCACAGCTGGGCGTTATGGCTGGGATTGGATCATCTGATCGAAGGACTGCCGCGGGAAAGCAAAAGGCAGTAGGCAGTAAGCAGAAGGCAGTAAGCAGAAGGCAGTAAACCCGATTTGGTTAGCGAGGGTGCCGCCGCAGAAGGCCAACTATTCTCGGTTGCCAAGCGCGGCCAGAAGCTTTTCGTGAATCCCGCCAAAGGCGCCATTCGACATGATCGCGACCACATCGCCCGCGCGTAAATCAGAGACGAGCGTTTTCACGATCTCGTCGACATCACTGATCGCAAAGGCGGGTTTGTTCTGCCTGGCTATATCATCGATCAATTTCACGATATCCAGGACGCCGCCCATTTCAGCGGCGCGTTGCGCGTCATACACGCGCGACACTATGACGTAATCTGCCGGCATGAATGCGTCGGTGTAAGCATCCTGGAAAGTGGCATGACAGGAGGTGCGTGAACGCGGCTCGAATACCGCAATGATGCGCCGGTTATGATGTTTCAGGCGGAGCGCGTTCAGCGTTTCGCGCACGGCCGTCGGATGATGGGCGAAATCATCTATGACGGTGATGCCGTTAACCTCGCCGCGTATTTCCGCACGTCTTCGCACGCTCTTAAAACTTGCCAGAGCGGTCGCGATTGCCTCTCGCTCGACTTCCCAGGCATCAGCCGCGACGATGACGGCGAGACAATTGCGCACGTTGAACTCGCCGATCAAAGGTGTTTGGAATTCGGCCCACTCTTTTCCCTCGCGAAAGACCCGAAAACGCGTCATCTCCTTAAGGTCGACCACCCGCGCCTGCCACCTCGCCTCTTCGCCCGTTCCGAAAGTCTCCAATCGCGTAAATAATTTTGGGCCGATCTCCCGAACCACGTCCCGCACCTCAACACTGTCCCAGCCGGCAATCAAGCATCCATTTCCCGGCACTGTGTTCATCAGCCGGCGAAAGGCGAGCTTTACCGCATCGAGATGCTGATAGATGTCCGCATGATCAAATTCGATGTTGTTGATGATGGCCAGTTCGGGCAGGTAGTGCATGAACTTCGGACCTTTATCGAAATAGGCCGTGTCGTATTCATCGCCCTCAATAATAAAAAAACCGCTGTCGGCAACTCGAAAGCTGGCGCTGAAGTTCTGAACCACGCCGCCAATCAAAAACGAAGGCTCAAGTCCGCCCTGATCCATCACCCAGGCCGCCAGACTCGCCGTAGTTGTCTTGCCATGAGTGCCTGCGACTACCAGCGATCTTCTGCCGCGAATGAATTCTTCTTTGACGACTTCCGGTAACGAACGATAAGTGAGCCGGCGATTAAGAGTTTCTTCCACTTCCGGATTGCCACGCGGAATCGCATTGCCGACGATGACGCAATCAGGAGACGGCGTTAGATTCGCGGCGTTGTAACCGCGCATGATTTTGATGCCCAGGCCTTCGAGCATCGTCGACATCGGCGGATAGACATTCTCATCGGACCCGGTGATGCTGTGCCCGCGCGCTTGCAGCATTCCGGCGAGCGAAGCCATGGCCGTGCCGCAGATTCCGATCAGGTGATAGTGCATCGTTTATCGATTGAGAGGACTCACGGGATTGACACGCAATTTTCGATTGCCGGGCCGGGCCGCCACCGCCTGCGGACGTATCTCAACATTCTTCAGGCCGCTGTCTTCGATGTTGCGCCGCAACCAGTTCACGTTTTCGGGGAAAGGTTCGTAGGCAAAGACCCGCACTCTTGACCCACGCGAAGCTGCGTACGCCGCAAAGACTCCCACATTGGCGCGAATATCGATCACCGTCTGGCCATCGCGGATTTCGTATCCGCCTGGATTGTAAACTCTTCTCACCATGTTCCATGAAACAGGAAAGCCAAATCGACTGTGTCGGGCGCGCGCAGAATGACGCCGTCGCGTATTCTGATTTCCTGTAGCGACACAGGCTGCCACTCAGCGGCCCACGCCTCACGCCAATTTTCCAGCGTTCTGATTAGCAAGACATCAGGGCGAATACGCGTTGGAATTCGCTTATTCTCGCAAGTGTTTGCGATATTGATTTCATGTTGGAGTTTTTTTGGGCGCTTTTTGCTTCTCGCCTAACTTATGCGCTTCCGACTCATCCCGGTTGAACCAAAGCTCTCTTTTGAGATAATCACCAAAGAGTCTCAGCTTCATTTTCAGCTCAATCGTGGAGTCGCCTGTTATCGATCGTCGAACAAGACTGACGCTGGCCACAAACATGCTGGCGAGCAGATTCACGATTACTCTGGGGCGCGACAAAGTTTGCCGTTGGTATCGCAACCATCCGTCGGCGACGCGGCGCGAAGCTTCCAGTTGGCCCCAGCGTTCGATAGCACTTTGGCTGAGATGATGAATGACAACCGCCTCAGGTTCGAAAAGTAAAAGCCAGCCGTTCCGGACTATCCGCAGACACCACTCCACGTCTTCTCCATACATGAAGAAGCGTTCATCCAGGCCTCCGACTTGATCGATAACTTCTCGCTTAATAAGGAGAGCCGCTCCCGAAAGACGATTCACAAAACGCCGCCTTGCATGATCCCAATGCCCGCCCAGCAAGAGCTCGCCGCGAAGACGAGCGGGCAAAAGACGATACAGTTTCAGACCTGAAAGTAGAATCTCCCAGGCTGCGGGAGGATTTCGCCAGACAGTTGGCTGCAAAGATCCGTCAGTGTTGAGCAAACGAGGCCCGCAAGCTCCGATGTTGCCGGCCGACCTTATGTCCGCAATTAATCGATCAATGGCTTGCGGTTGCACTTCGGTGTCAGGATTCAGAAGAAACACAAGCGGACTGTCGCTGGCTGCGAACGCCTGATTGTTTGCTTTGCTAAAACCCAGGTTCTCAGAATTTGCGATCAATCGAAAAGAAGTCGAACTGCACAGCGCTTTTGCTTCTGCCGAGCGCAACCAGTTCAAACTTTGGTCGCTGGAGGCATTGTCAACGACGATAATTTCGTAATCGAACGCTGGGGGATGCGCGATGATGCTGCCCAGGCAGCGTTCGAGTAATTCGCCGCCATTCCAGTTCACAATAACGATGGACAATTTCGATTCCACAACCATGTGGTTCTCAATTGCTCCGGCAGCAAACTCACTGCAAATTCGGCGCAGGGGCGGTTGCTTCTTCGCCTGATTGCGTCGGAGTCGAGCGCCGCTTAAGAATGGCTTGAACGCCGCCGAGCTCGCCCCAGATAACATAGACGCTAACGCTGGCAGCTAACGCCGCCAAAATCAGCGCGAGCGGTGTGCGTAAATGAATCAGGCCGATATACGGTAGAACGCGCACGACCACCGCGAAGGCGATTGCCGCCAGGAATATCAGGAGGTTTGTTTTGCTCCATCGCAAAGCGATATCGCGCCGCAAAATGATCAGACAGACGATGTAATAAACAGTGCAACAACCGACGAAGCCCAGCCCCAGGCCTTCGAGGCCCAACCAGCGCATTCCTATCCAGCTGAAGAGTAACATCGTGGCGCCGCCGATGAACTCAATCAAGAAAAATACGAGACTGCCGCTACGCGCGAGAATTACAAATGACATCGTCCAGGCACCGAATTTCAAAATGTCACCAATCAGTTGCCATTCGAGAAGAGCAGTCGCAGGAACAAACTTTGGCGAGTAGACGAGCGGGACTAAATAGGGAACCAGGGCCAACATTCCCAGAATGATCGGTGCGGCAATCAACAGCAGTAGCCGGTGTTGCTCGTTTATTAGCCGGCATAACTGCTCCGGGTTATTGCTGACGGCGGACACCCGTGGGTAATAGTCCTGCGCCATGGCGGCAATCAGGAAGCCCAGATAATTTACCGAGATCGCTGCAGCGGCGCGGTAAAAGCCCACGTTCTCCGTGCCGAGGGCGTGTAGTACCAGGATTGGCAGCACGAGCAAAGTGCCGGCGCCGACCAACATGCTCGCGGTGTATGGTCCACCGAAGCGAAGGAGTGTGCGCGCAGCACTCCATGCTTCACGTCCGGATACCTGGACCGTTGGCCGCGGCGTACTCTTTCGCGCATAATAAAATGAGACTGCCCAGTTGATCAGACAACCAGCCAGTACTGCCCAAACAATGCCACGGGCTTGCCACTTCCAGATAATCAGCACAGTGCAGGCCACACCAAAAATACTGTTGAGTATTGCCAGACGCGCCAGTTCACTTACGCGATGATGAGCATTGAGAATGCTGCTCAAGATTCCGGCCGCCATCGTCAAAAGCACGCCTGCTGTAATTATTACGACCGCTCCTTCATGACGAACATCGCCCAGCATTGCCCGGCTCACGGAAGCGCGCAAAAGGATCAGCAGCATTGCTGTGATACCGCCAATTAGTAAAAAGAGAATCCAGGCTCCAGTTCTGAGAGCCGCTTCCGCTTTAGCATCGTTTTGCTGTAATGCCGGAGCACCTGAGCGCACAATACCGGCGCCGACTCCCATGCCCGCGATCATTACTGAAAGGCCGAGAACGCTTTGCAAGAGGCCCATATAACCCATTCCGCTCGGACCAAGCAGGACAGACAGGATCTTCGCGGACACCACGCCCATCGCGATGCTAACCGCGGAGGCGCTGCTCAGGATGGCCGTGGCTTTCAGAATGGACTTCATGTGCGGGGCTGGCTTGCCCTTCGTATCCGAAGCATGTCTAGCAAAGCGTAGAACTCCAGCTTGATCAGTCTCGTGAGCAAATGTCTGTTGGGAATGGATCTATTGGCGCGACATATATTCAAGGATGTCATGAGGGCGCGCCGCGAGTCGCTCAACTCGCCGCGCTGATAATAGACTTCCGAGAGATTCTGAAAAGCATAAGATCTGGCATTTCGAACCTGGCGCCTATGCGTGACATTCACATAATCCTCGAGATGCTCGAGTATCTTGATCCTGTCCCGAGCTTGAGCCACACGGTCAGTTAATGTCCAAAGACCACGGCTTTGTAAGCGATAAGCTGCCATCTCCTCATTCAGATATCCAACTTTGCCATATTGCGCGTTGAGAAGGTGTAGGGTCCAATCGCCCGTCAGGCAAGTGTGAAACCATTCAGGGATTTCCCCAAACAAGTGATTGCGAAACATCGTGGAACCCGTAAAAATGAAATTCCTCGCCAGCAGATCTTCGAGGGTCGAAACCGGTTTTTGATTGGGAGGCGAGAATGCTCTGAGCCGAGTACTCCCGTCTTCGCTTACCACCTTCGCGTTGTGAAAACAGATCGAAAAATCAGGATGAGATTCCAGAAAGTCAACCTGTTTTTGAAGCTTACAGGGGTCAATCCAGTAGTCGTCGCCGTCAAGCAGCGCAACATACGGGGCCCGATTCATTCGAAGAACTTGTATGCCGATCCGCTCGGCATGGTTCACTCCGCGGTGTTCCGGACTAAGAATCACAGTGATCCGTTCGGGAAAGCGCTGCGCATAATCCTTTATGATTTCCGGTGTTGCGTCTGTGGAACAGTCGTCGCCGATTATTAACCGGTACGAGAAACGGGTTTGCTGTTCCAGCACACTTTCAATTGCTTTCGCGATAAACTTCTCGTGGTTGTACGCTATTAGATTGACGTCGACCAGTGGCGTTACTTCGGTAGGTTTACTCGGGGGGCAGAGCTCGATTGATTTGTTTTCGGAAGGAATACTGGTCATGGAAGTCATTTCGATATTAAAAGCCGATCACCCGGCGAGCAGATATTATCAACTAGCACGGCTGGGTTCGTTTTGTGAGAATCTTGCGGCGATTTCCGCGCCGTTCTCGACCACCAGCCGAACTAGTGCGCCGACAATTGAAATTTGAGACCGATCCACGCCGGTCCCGGTCGGCAGGCAAAGAACTCGATTGGTCAGTCTTTCGGTTTCCGGCAGCAGCAAACCAGCGTGCGGGAAATAGGATCGGTAAGGTTCCATGCGGTGACAGCCAGGATAGAAATACCGTCTCGCGAGGATATTTTCCCGGTGCAGAATCTCCATCAACTGATCGCGGCTTACCATTGTTTTCGCTTGATCGATTTCCAGTACGACGTACTGATAATTGCACTTTTCCGTTTCGTCGTAAGGCAGAAGCGTAACCCCCTCAAGGCCTGAAAGTTCCGCCGCGTATTGTCGATAATTGGCCCGATTGACATCAACAAATTCGTCGATGCTTTCCAGGTTCGTCAGGCCCATAGCCGCCGACATTTCATTCATTTTTCCGTTTGTCCCAATGTAATCCGTTTGGTCATAATAGGTAAAACCAAAGTTCTTCATTAGCGACATCTTCCGCGCCAACTCGTCGCTGTTGGTCACGACCGCGCCGCCCTCCAGTGAGTTAACAAACTTTGTGGCGTGGAAACTAAATACTTCGGCATCGCCAAAGCTGCCGATCATGCGGCCTATATATGAACAGGCAAAGGCATGTGCCGAATCAAAAAGCAGTCTTAACCCTCGCCGTTTGGAAATCTCGCTGAGCGCATTGACATTGCAGTAATTGCCCCAGAGATGGACGGCGATAATACCGGTCGTTCGCGGCGTAATCATCCGCTCAACTTTGCCCGGATCGAGGGTGTGGGTTCGCGGATCGACGTCGCAGAAAACTGGAGTAATTTCCTGCCACTGAAGCGCATGCGCAGTGGCCACGAAAGTAAATGAGGGGATAATAACTTCACCGACCATTCCAAGCGCGCGAATCGCAATCTCCAGGGCCACCGTCGCGTTGCACATTGCGACGCAGTGTTTCACACCGGTTAGTTCGGCAATGCGATGCTCAAACTCTCTGACATAACGGCCATCGTTGGTGAGCCACTTTCGATCCAGAATATCGTCGACCCGTTCCTGGAATTTACGCTGATCGCCGATATTCGGGCGGCCCACGTGCAAGGCATCCTGAAATGTGGGCACGCCCCCAAAAAATGACAATTCGTCAATATTGGTTTTTCCCGGACGAACGCCGCGGTCGACAGCCATCGCCATTAGCTGATACTTACCTTTCTATCCGCTTGTGCGTAAAACTCTCTATCGAGAAGTTCATAGTTCTTGTGGTTATACCAAACGCCTGCCTTCTGAAATTCTTCGAGCTGTTCACCAACACAGCGGAATCCCAAACGCTTGATCAGATTTTCCGAGGCCCGGTTATTCGAAAAATGGCTCACAGATATCTTATGAAGTCCAAGTTCATTGAAAGCGAATTCAAGAACGCGCCGGCCCGCCTCAGTCATGATTCCCTGTCCCTGATATTTGCGGCTGAGCCAATACGCCAGTTCGGCCTTATTGTACGTTAAAGCACGATGGGTTCGCAGCAGGCCAATCAGACTGAACAAACCACAAAACGAATCGTCCTTAAGAATGGCCCAGGTTATACCTTTTCCAAGTTTAATCCGCTCAACTTCGTTTTTCAGGAAGTCGAGCGTTTGCGATCGCTGAGCGTGAGCTTCCCAGGCCATGTACTTCGATATTTCGGGATCCGAAATATCGGGCCACAGTAAGTCAGCATCGCCAAGCGTTAGCGGCCTGAGAAAAAGTCGCTCGGTCGTGAGTGTCAAGGTCACGGGCGCGTTCTGCATGCTTAAGCACACTCCACTAAAGTGGCATAACCGAAGCCATCAACTCCAAAGCCGTTCCCGTTATAGAACATCAGCGTGCGGTCTTTCACCTTTGCCACTCCCGGATAAGCTAACATCTTCGAGTCCCAGCCTTCATCCGACGGCGTGATGCCCGCTCGGTCATCGTCTCTCTGCCAGTTTTGCAAATCATCAGAGAAAGCATAACCGATGCGATAGGCATCGTCGCCATCACGAAAGTTATGGCTGCCACGATAACAAAACCACATATGAAAACCGTCGGCACGTTTAATCACAAAAGGCCGCGTCAACGCCTCATAGTTAGTGCGTTGTCCGATGGCCACGTCACCGGACGTGGACCATTCAAGTCCATCGCTTGAAGTTGCATGCTTGATGTCGTAGGTGTGCTCCAGCTTGCCGTTGATGTCGAGCCAGCCGGTCCCCGAGCAGTACCACATATGCCACATGTCGTCTTGTTTCAGCACGCAGGGTGACGTAGCCGAATAGGGATCGTGACGGCCCCGGGCAAGGATTGGTCCATCGCTTAATTTGCTGAACGTTTCCCCGCCGTCTTCGCTGAGGGCTAAACCAGTAGCGTTAGTATAGGGAACCGAAACTCCGCGCGACCACCCGCTGTAATAAAGCATCACGGTCTTTCCGGCTGTAACCGCGCAGCTGGGCATTATCCCGTGCTCGTCGAAATTCCCGACTTTTCCCAGGGGCAGAATCGGATCTTCATTGATCCGAAGAACTTTCTCTGGATTGTGAATGTCGAGGTCAACGAAAGTCGTCAGGCTCAGGTTTGCTTGTGGCCGGGATGAGTAATAGATTCTAATAAATTCGTCGCCGACCAGCGGCGTGGGCACCTGCGAATGAGTCTTCGTCCAGGCGGGACCGTTGGCAGGTGAAAAAATCAACCCTTGTTTTTGCCATTTCATTTTTCAACAGCACTCCCGACTATTTGTCGTCGCCCAAATCCTTCATCGCTGCATCTCGCACCGCGTTATCCACCCACTGGTGCATACTGACACCCTGCTTCTCTCTGGCCAGCTCAGCGAGACGCTTCGTCTCCGGCGTTACTCCTTCCAACTGTCCGAGATATCTGGTCCGGTAGGTTCCTCCCCGCGGTCCGGGGATCTCAAAGTCGAAGTCACCTTTAGGCTCACCTTCCCCTACCCGGAAGTCGATTAAATAAAAGACTCCGCCGATTACCCAACGAAGACAAACCTCGCGAGCTTCGATCGGGATCTCTTCAAGCGGCACCCGGGCGAGAAACTGCCTATTGGTGGTGATTAAGATCCTGGCAAACTCAGTTTCCCGCAGCCAAGGCGGCATACTTTCGTCGCCGACAACGATCTTGGCGCCCACTTTACTGACGCGCACCATCTCAGCAAGGCTTCGCTTGATGTCGGAGAATTCTCCCAAGCCGCCGAAGCTGTAAACAGCGTCGAAGTATCGATCAGGGTAAGGAAGGTAACAGGCATTAGAGAGACAATAGCTGACCGGCACGCTCACGTTCGACAGACGCTGACGACATCTGTCCAGCATACCGGCGGCGATGTCCTGAAGCCAGAGTTGCCCGTCTGCCCGCAAACGCTCAGCGATGATTTCAGAGTCGCGACCCGTGCCGCAGGAAACCTCCAAAACCCTGGATGCAGGTTTTAACTCGAGGGCGTCAACGAATTTGTTGCGCACTGCGAGCTCGTCTTCGCCGTGAGTCCTGAAGGTCAGGTGCAGATTGTTGTCGTACGCTTCGGCGCGGCCGTCGTAAAAGGACCGGGCGTATGAATCCTGCGGCGAAAGCTCATGGGGATAAGTGAAGTCGGGTATGCCATCGTTGATTCCATATTCATTCCCGTTCGCTGAAACGAGAACTGCGCGCACAATCTCGCCGTCCCGCTCTTCTTCGACGGTCTTTAGCGTCAGCGGCGTGCCCGTTTCAGGACAAACAAAAACCCTTAGGTATTCACGCTTCATCAATAAACTCCCGGCGTTGCGCCTCGATCCTATTTCATTTTGGTCAATCGCAAAAACGCGGAAGAATCGAGCCGGAATTTTTGAGTGTCAGGGGTAATATAAACGCTTTTTGGCTCGACGTTTTTTGTTATCAGCGAACCGGCGCCAATAAAACTCTCCCGGCCGACGGTAATTTCGTGACCCAGCGTGGCGCTCACACCTACAAAACAATATGGCTCAATTCTGGCGTTACCTGACACCACGACATTGCCGGCAATGTAGCAGTGGTCACCAACGCTCGCGTGATGGCCGATGTGATTGCCACTCCAGATGAATACGTCGTTGCCGATTTTCGAGCACGGTTGAATAACTGCGTATTCAAGCACGAAGCAATTGTCTCCCACTTCGACTTGCCCCACATTTGAAGCCCGCGAGCTGACATAGCTGATGAGCTCATACCCGCGGGTTTTAGCCTCGCCATACTTTTGGGCTCTGAAGCGATTGAGATCCTGATACCCGACCGCGACAAACATCTGAAAATCACCGGGGGGATAGTGGTCCTGGATTTCTTCAAACGGCACGACCGGCAATCCCAACTTCTCTTTTTCATTCAGGTAAGCAGCGTCTACAGTAAAAGCGACAATCTGGTGCGGGCTATCGTTCGTCAGATAAAAATATGCCTCGTCGGCAATCTTACCGGCGCCGAATATGATCAGTTTGCTCATGCGGGGACAATTTCCCTTGCGGCTTCAGGATGGAGGTACTTTTCAGCCAGACACTGGCGATCGACTTTACCGTTTGGGTTTTTGGGCAGCACTTCCTCGCGATGAAATATGGAAGGCACCATATAGTCAGGGATGATCTGGCCCAGATCCGCGCGGATTCGCTCTCCGCCAAATTCCTCGCCCGCAACGATCGCAATAATCCGGCTCAGACCATTCACATTCGCGTGCAGCACAACAGCTTCCGAGACATAATCCAGGCAGTGTAACGCGGCCTCGATTTCTTCGAGTTCTATTCGATAACCCATGTGCTTAATCTGATTGTCCCTGCGGCCCTGAATGTAGAGCTTGCCATCGGCCGCATCGAGCTTGACCAGGTCGCCGGTCTTGTACATAACTTCATGAAAGCTCGCATTTAAGGGATTCAGCACAAAACTTGCGGCGGTGCGCTCTGGATCATTGTAGTAACCTTTGCCCACGTTTGGGCCCAGGAGGCACAACTCTCCGGTTTGTCCTTCGGGTGCCGCGTGGCCTGCCTCATCAAGGATCAAGAATGCAAAGTTATTAGCGATGTATCCCAGCGGCGGTAATCCCTGCACGTCGTCGAAGTCTCTGTCAGTGAGCTTGTAACACGAACAGATGCACGTGCATTCCGTGGGACCATACACATTGAAGAACTCGCTGGTCTTTGAGTACGCATCGTAAAGACCCTTCAGCTTCGCTTTCGGATATCCTTCGCCGCCGAATACAAATCGGCGAATCGAACAGAGATGCTTGCCATCAGTGGCCTTCATCGTTTGCAGAAATATCAGCAGGGAGGGCACTGAAAACCATAGCGTGCACGCCGCCGCGTCAATCTTTTCCACCAGCAGTTTGGGATTCTTCGTCTCCTCTTTCGAGAAGGGAACGAGACAGGCCCCGGTAAAGAGTGCCGAATAGAAATCAAAGACAGAGTTGTCAAAATACAGCGGATTAACATTTGTAAGACGATCATTAGGCGCGATGCGGAAAGTTTCCTTGCTCCAGTCAATGAGGTTCAGGACATTGGCATGGGTCATCACGGCTCCCTTGGGAAAACCAGTCGAACCCGAGGTGAACATCAAGTAAGCTGCGTTTGCTCCAGTAACGTGGCCAGTCTCAGGCAGATTCACATGATCATACGCTCTGACCACAGCCTCAAACCTATCGGAATTCTTTTCGGCGGTTGCGATCCGGAGCTCCGTCGTGATCTTTTCCAACCGGTGCAGAAGATCCCGTCCCGCCAGCAGGAGCTGCGGTCTGCACCTGGCAATAATTTTACGGAGGCGCTCAGCCGGGCTATCGGGGTCGATCACCGAATAGATTGCCCCGATTTTCAGGCAAGCGATCATGGACGCGAACGTATAAATCGTTTTTTCCCCGGAAAGACAGACCACGTCAGTCGCCGCGACCCGTTGCTCGAGCAGCCAGCGGGCGATCCGGTTTGCCAGCCGGTTCAAGTCTTCATAGGTGACAGTATCATCCTCGCCAAACCAAATGGCCGTCTGTCGAGCATGTTCGGCTACGACGGTTTGAAATCGGATGCCAAGATTGTATTCGTGCATCGGTTATTTGCCAGGCCGACCATAACCGGTTCGGTTCATATGATCAGACCCCCATCCAACTCGAACACCTTACCGTTGAAGAAATCGTTTTCTATCACACTGAGAACACCGTCCGCGATCTCTTCAGGCCGGCCCAACCTTTTCAAAGGAATTCTCTTGATCGTTTCTCTCTGCATGGCCTCGCTCAAAATTTCTTTCGTGGACTCTGTGTCGGTAAAACCCGGGGCCACAGCCACCACGCGGATGCCCAGCGGGCTGAGTTCCTTAGCCCAGACCGCCGTCAAAGCATTGACGCCTGCTTTCGCTGCCGAGTATGCGGATTGTCCCGCGTTGCCGGCCGCAGAAACCGAACTGATATTCACGACCACGCCCTTTGTGCGAGTGGCGATCATCCTTCCGACCACACAGGCGGTCATGAAAAACACCGAATTCAAGTCAGCCGCGAGCACTTTAGTCCACATTGTCACGTCATGCTGTTCGACTCCCGCCGGCGTAATCTTCACCAGCGGTGCGTTGTAAAGAATGCCCGCGTTATTAATCAAAATGTCGGCCGCGCCGAACCGTTCATGATAGCGACCAATGGAGGAGCTGACCTGTTCGAAATTCGAGACATCGCACTCGACGCAGTTTACTTCGCGCTCTTGTTTCCTGAGTTCATCGAGACCCGCGACGTCGAGATCAAAAACAGTTACCACCGCTTCGTTAGCGATAAGCTTGTCAACCATGGCCCGTCCCAGGCCACGCACGCCCCCGGTCACAATGACTCTCTTACCGCGAAGCTCCATCCTATTCGACCGCCCCTCGGCCTCTCAGCACGCGTTTGATCTCGCCCACGCTACGCATCGCTACAATCTCGTCAAAAGTCAATTCAATTCCAAAACTCTGCTCGAGCGACACGACCATCTCCATATGCTTAAGCGAATCCCAGACGTCCGTGCTCTTCATTTCCAGATCATCAGTGATTGTCGCCGCCGGCAGCTGCAGTACTTCAGCCAGGAGGCTCTTTATCTTCTCGTCCACCGCATAATCTCCGCTGTCTCCGTCACTACTTTAATTCCCATCAACGTTTGGAAGAAATTGAGCGAGCCAATCGCGAGAGGATGCTTCGCAACTGAGAAGTTGATCGTTCCTGGGTTGCCGCCACGGGCGGAGTTTCAGGAACGGCTTCGCCCAAAATGCTCGAATCGGAAAACTCAACCACTGGTTGCCTGCGCTGGCCCTTGAATGCCACCACGGTGACGCGATCCGCGGGCATGTCGTTCATCGCGGGATAGTGAACCTCAGTCACAGAACTAAACCCGGCGTCCGCGAGTGCATTGACCAGCGAAGGCCTGGTAGGCCAGAAGCTTCTCATATTGCCGATACTTGCCCAGGAACTGCTCTCCTGTTCGACTGGTGAAGGCTTTCGGACGTACTCGGTAAAGTACCAGCCCGAGTATTTTCCGAATCGCTTGTGTGGCTTCAAAGCCACGTGAGTATCGATCACTGCGAAATCGCCGCAGACTTCGTTTACGCTTTTCAGAAAAGGCGAAATATCCGCCGCGTCCAGATGGTAGAGTATCCCCAGGCATAAAACGACATCGAACGTGCCGTGCTTCTCAACGCTTAGATTTCTGACATCGTCTCTGATGAACTTCACCGCCAGATGGAGCTTCTCGCCCAGCGCTTCTGCTTTATCAATGTTGGACTGTCTACCTTCAATGCCGGTGACTTGCGCGCCACTTGCCGCAAACTCGAAGGAGTAATGACCTTCCAAAGAGGCCAGATCAAGGATGCGTAAATCCGCAACAGGCTTCTTCGCGAGATCGCTGACAACTTGCACTATCCGCGCCCTGCGTCTCATTCAGATGTACTCCATGGTTGCGCGTTCAAGCTGAATACCATCACATCGCAAAGCAGAAAATCTACCGTGGGTCGACTAAGTCACCTGAAAGACTTCTCTCGCCAACCTCAATTGAACTCGCCCGAACGGTATGCGGGAAAGTACTCCGTGGGCGGGACGTTCTTCGCTAAAACGAGTTCTTGATATTTCTTCCGGTCGAAAACTCTGCCGCAGAAGTATGCGGTTCTGGTACCAGTTGACCATCCTTGCTTAAACCGACTGAGTCCGGACGCCTCAGGTGTTCCTAAACCTGCCCTCGCGCCCAAATTAAGCCATTGGAAGTGGCGCTCGGCAAAATATCTGATTGAATAATCAAACAATGCAAACGACGCCCCCAGCTCATAGCCGCGCGCGCGGTATGCGCCCAGATGATAATAGGCGCGATTGCCTTGTCTATACCACAGCAGCATTCCTACGGTCGCATCATCATGCACCGCACGCAACATCACAATTCCCGGAACCCGCAATTGCTTCGCAAAGGATTCGCGCGAAAAGACTGCTATCCCCGTGATGTTGTGTCGCGCTAACAGCATTGCGTAAAGATCGTTCCAATCCTCCAGGAAGTCGATCGGATTGTCACACTGCTCTACGCGCATGTCGCGCAGCGCCTTGCGCGCATTTCGCCGGTGATGAGAGTGGACAAACGTATTGGGCTGACGACTCAGATCAACGACAAAATGCTCTTTGAAAGGTAGAGCTACATCAGGGAAGCACTCCCTCAGTCGGGCTGCATCGTATTCTCCAAAAGGATCCGTCACTACTGCCAGGCTAACCAAAGTGTCGCCGATGCTTGCCAGATCGGCATGAAGCCGCGACCAGTCCTGACAAGCAAACAGAGGATAGCAACCCATCGCATCGTGGTAGTCAAAACCTGGTACGGTCCGTTCCAGAATCCATCCCCTGCTTGCAGGTAACTCTCTTGGAACACCAAATCCGGCCAACGATTCGGCGTAAAGTCGATGTAGATAGCCGCTCACTTTTCCACCACGTACAAGACACTCTTAGTGGTAATCCCGCTTCGCGCCAATAATGACTCGCCGAAGAATTCTCTGCCGCACTCATGTATCCGAAAGCCGGAATCCCGCACTCTTTCAATGAAGCCGTTCTTTGAATAGAGTCGAACATGATCGAACTGCCCAAAGCGCTTCCACCTTTCGCCTTCATCGACCAGCGTGGGATCTTCGTCAATCTCATTTACGCTAAGAATGATGGGTACCATTAGCAGCCCACTCCCGCCCGGCTTGAGGATGCGGTACAACTCGCTTAGAGCTTTTCGATCGTCCGTCACATGTTCCAGGACGTGCGAACAGATGAAGAAATCAAACTGACCGTCTTTGTAAACCTCCATGTTCGTGATATCGACTCTGTCGTCAACGCCCTCGGCAAACGCGTCTGACGTGCGATAAGAAATGTTTCGTTCTGATCGCGCGATTTGTTCGCGGATGAATCTGGAGAGTGGTGCAGACGGAGCAAAATCCACAATGTTGATTGAGTCGTCGGATTTGAGGTCCGTCAGATAATCCCGCAGGTACAGAGCATACAGCCGATCGCGGTCACTTGCCTGACAGAAGGGGCATAGATACCCCAGATGATTGCAGGTTTCAGCCTCGTCAGCTGTAAATGGCCAGCCGTACTTCTTTAAGTTCTCGGCATAAAATTCGGGCAATGGTTGAAAGGCGCCAACTCGATAATTGCAAACCGGGCAGCGATGTTTTCCTCGGAAGGCTCGCGCGCGGGCTCGAATGTAGTGCGCTCTCGTCTTGACGCCCAGGGGAATGATTCTCTTGATGACCTCAATCAAAACCGTTACCTCGGGAGATATACCTCAGGATCGGCTGACTGGCCACATTTCGTGCCGACCGAATCCTCACACAGTACAGGCCATAGATGCTCGTACTTTGGATGAGCATCTTTTGAAAGATTTGTTTTCTTGGATTTCAGCGCGCTGGTGTCGCCGGTCGTGGAAAATGGCCATCAGTCTCTGCAGGAGCGGCTGCACGGGGAAACTTCCGCCCCGTACATCGCTCCCCGCACAATGAGTTATTTGAAAAAGGGAAACATCAGTCTAACCAGCACACCAAACGGGGTCAAGCATCTCTCGGGTTACTGGTCCCGAATGATTCTTCCTCATTCGGATCCAACTTGCTTTCTTTGGGGACACAACAAGGCGGCCAGTCCACGGCGAAGACCGGCCGCCCTGCAGGTTTTATGCAATCCTCCGCGGTGGAAGTTCAAACGCGGCGAAAGATGATTTTTAGTGCGGGGTCTGGCCCGTACAGCCGGCGCCGCCGTTGCAGACGTTTCCGTCGGCGTTTCCGACAAAACGGTTATTACCCCAGGTGTCAATCTCCGAGCCGGCGCCCACCAAAGCTCCGTTGCCGCCGTTCTGGATGAGATCGCAATTATTGATGCGACCGACTCCGGCATTTGTCGCCGAAATGCCCGCGCCACCGTTGTTGTATAACGAGGAGTTTGTGATGTTAGCAACGCCCACGCCGCCGGTGCCATCAGCGTTTACTCCCGCACCTGTGTTGTTATAAAAACCGCTGCGGTCGGCGTCAACGCGGGAATTGTTTGCGGCCTGAAGGCCGGTCCCGTTTTCCGCGAAAGAGGTACCTACAATCGCCACCTTCACCTGACCCGCGGTGGTGGCAGCACGGAGTCCGACGCCGGTGTTGTTCTTCAGGATGCAATTCGAGACAAACACCAGATTGGCATTCGCCACCGTGAGGGAAATGTCGATGCCGTTCTGCGTGAACCCGAAGATGTAACAGTTCTCCACATTCAGCGCCCGGCCGTTGGTGAAACGGATTCCGTTGATTCCGCTGCTAATTCCGTTAATCCTAAGGTTTCTCAGGATTACAACGTCGCTGTTACCGGCCTGCACCACGATTCCGTTTGTCCCGCTTACCAGAACTGATGCCACCTGGCCGCCACCGCCGTCAATCGTGATTGCCTTGGTGATGGTCACCGCGCCAAAGCCGCCTGGATCGAGCGCGTCAATTTCGCCGCCGGGCGCGGTTTTGGAAATTGCGCCCGCGAAGGTTTTGCACGGCGCGGTGCGGCTGCATGGATTAGCGTCGTCGCCGACGCCCGATACCCAGGTACGCGATGCTTGCGCCTGAGCCAGGGACGCAAACGCGAGTGTGAAGATCGCGATTGCGAGTGCGTTAATAGTGAACCGAAACTTGTTCATTTGGAGTCTCCTTTTTTTCTTTTGAAGTTGGGTGGCCACCAGTAGAACACGGATCCGTTCCGGCCACTGTTGCGCCGAGTCTTCCCATTGTTGACGGAAAATACTTGTCATCAAGAAGCCTTGATAAATGCCTAAACAAAACTATCCAAACCTCGTCGGGATGAAGGAGCACCAGTTAACGGCGCCCCCTCCCGAGTCAATCCCTTGGCTCAAGTGCAGGGGTTGTTTGTACAGCCAATCGTATTGCGTACGTGATTGGACGAATTAATCAAAGGCTGCCCCTGCGCCGAGGTTAGCGTTCCATTGCTAATGTATGCCGAAACCTGACTGTTGAAATCAGCCAGCTTGTTACAGGCTACATTTGTCTTGCCCTGGTTTATGGCATCCAGTGCCGCTTGCAGTTTGGCGACTAAGCCCTGCTTCTGCGACCCGTTAAGCGAAGAATTCGCGTTTACGGCATTGATCATGTTCTGGATCACCTGCTGGGGTGTCAGCACCGTCACCGTGAAGCTGCATGAAACCGGCCCATTTCCAGACGCATCGGTCACCGAATAAGTCACCGTGGTGGTGCCGATCGGAAAGACCGAGCCGCTGGCCAGCCCTGCTGTCCGAGTCGTTACAGCTCCCGGGCAGTTATCCATGCCGACAGGCGTGGTGTATGTAGCAATCGCACCCGACGGACAGGTTGACTCCAACGTAATGTTGGATGGACAACTGATCGTTGGCGGCTCATGGTCCTGCACCGTGACTGTCTGCTGACAACTCGACTGGTTGGCTGGACTCGCGTGATCAGTCGCGGTCCAGGTGATGGTCGTTGTTCCTTTCGGATACGGCGCATTCAACGGCTGGTTATCACTGCGAGTACCAACCACGGTCGGGTTGCTGTCGCAGTTATCTGTCGCCGTCGCCGTTCCCGGATTCACAACCGCGGAACACAAACCCGGATCGGTGTTGGTCGTAATGTTAGCCGGGCAGGTGATCATTGGCGGCGTCGTGTCTACGACCGTCAACGTGATGTCCTTTGTCGTAGTGTTGCCGGCGCCGTTATTGTTGCTGGAGCCGTCATTCGCTGTCAGATGAATTGTATGTGGACCAAGTCCCACCAAAGTGCCCGCCGCCGGATTTTGCGTTAAGGCGATTCGATGCTGGCCCACGCAATCCTGCGAAGTGTCATTGGCGGCACACGCGCAATTGTCTGTGACCGCGTTGGTGTAGTCCGGCACCGCGGCCTGGCAGTTTGCATCGGCCGAGACCGTCTGGTCTGTCGCAGTGATGACCGGCGGAGTCACATCATTAACGGTAACCGTTTGTCTGCATGACGCCGTACCTGTCCGGGCAGCCTCTTCGTCAGCCGGAGTCTGGTAAGGCCCGGGCGTACTGTGCGATATCGCCTGCCAGGTAACCGTGGTTACCCCGGACGAGAACGGAAGATCCGGGTTCTTGCGGCTGCACCCCCCAAAGATATTGCAAGAGTCATCCGCTTGATCCGGCGAATTCGGGAAACAATCGCAATTGTACATGGGCTGGCCGTCGCTGCGGACACCCACAATCGTGACGTTGTTACCCGTTACAGTTGGCGTGCCCAGAGTAACCACGGCCGCGCAGTTATTGTCGGCGTTGGCTGTCACGTTGGCCGGACAACTGATCGTCGGCGGATTCGTTCCCGAATCATTAACCGTAACCGTAAAGCTGCAAGCGCCGCCGCCGGATGCCGAAGTAACGTTTACTACGGTCGTGCCGACAGGGAAGAACGAGCCCGAAGCCGGTGTCGCAGTAACCGCTCCACAAATATCCGGGTCCGAGGTTTGCGCGGCGTCAAATGTTACGTGCGCCCCGCGTTGGTTGTTCTCGGTAGTGTTAGCACTCGTGGAGATGTCTTCCGGGCAACTAAGCGTGCAGGTTCCACCACCACCACCACCACCCGTGACCGGCACGGTGGCGGTGGTTGAGTTGTCCAGACTGTTCTGGTCAGGAGTGTCGGAGGAAATATTCGCAGCGTTTGTAATCTCCGTGCCACCGTTGACCTGATAGGTGGCGACGAATGCGGCCACGCCACCTGCGGCCAAACTAGCTATCGAGCAGGTCGTTAAGCCTGTGTTAGTACTACACGTAAAGGCTGGACCGCTGGTTTGCGAAAAGGACACGAAAGTCGTGTTGTTCGGCACCGCATCTGTCAATTGAACATTTGCCGAGCTGTCCGGTCCATAGTTGTTCACTTGCAAACCGAAAACAACGTTCGAGCCTACCTGAGCAGAACTGGACACTGAAGTCGAAGCAACGCCGATATCTGCGGTGGGATTTGCCGCATCGACGACCGTAAATCTCGCGGTCGCTTCCGGAAAAAAGAAAAACGGGTTAAGGATCACCACCTGCCACAGCCCTCGACTATCGATCGTCCGGCCATTTATTGTGAAAGTAGAAGTTATTAAGAGAGAGCCGTTCTGCGGATCTGTGGTAACGGCCGCAGACTGAACTATAGTTGAATCAGGAGCTCCCCAAAGCACGAACCTCGGGAAAAAGCCACCAACTGAAATCCCGGAGATCTTGATGTAAACCGTATCTCCGACGTTGAAGCTGGACTGCGGTGTCCCACAAGCAGCATCAGCACAAGTCTGAATCGAGGGTCCCGGCGGCGGCGCCTGAACGAGCGGGTACAACATTGGCGGTTTCACGGCTCTCGAAGTTGAGATCCCACTGTCTTTCGCGGGCATCGAGGTGAATGTCCGATTAGCGACTTCAGGAGAGTCGGAAGAGGCAGCAGCAGAAATGAGATTATTTCCAGCTAACAGGCACAACAGAGCCGCGCATGCGACAGCTGGGAGTAACCAGGCCCTGGAGGCGAGTGTTTTCGCAACATGTTCAACTCGAATAAGCTTCGAATTGGTGTTAATCATATAGGATTTCATTTTGTTTCTCCTCAAGGCTGGAACTCGCTAAAGGGCGCCGCCCTCTACGTTTTATCGTTCTTGCAAAATTAATCACATCAGACTGCGGCGAAAGAGGCGCACATCCTATTCGCAGTAACTCGTCCTGTCAAGACTAAAAGTCTCTTTGCAGAACCTTTCGATATCTTGCGGTAATATTTGCTGCTGATAATGTTCATAAGCAGTGTTGATTGATTAGAAAATTAGCCCCTGAAATGAACGATTGTGGCAGGCTCTGGTGACAGTGTGTTTTAATAACTGCCGAAAGTTAGCTTTTCTAACAGGACCGCTGGATTTCATTCAGGAACCGATGAGTAAATTCTTCGTTACCGGAGGTGCAGGCTTCATAGGTTCGGCCTTTGTGCGGCTGGTGCTTAAAGAGATTCAATCGAGTACCGTTGTGAATTTTGATGCTCTAACTTATGCCGGAAATCTGGATAACCTTCAGGGACTGGATCAGAACCGCCACCACTTCATCAAAGGCGACATTGCCGATCGTGACTCGGTGCTGCGTGCGCTGCCCGAAGACATTGACGCAATATTAAACTTTGCTGCGGAGTCGCATGTTGACAGAAGTATTCTCTCCGCCGACGAATTTATCAGAACGAACGTGCTGGGAACCCAGGTGCTGCTTGATTGCGCTCGCGAGCGGGGCGTTCGACGGTTTGTGCAAATATCCACCGATGAAGTTATGGGCAGTCTTCCGGAAAACTCTGACTCGTTCTTTGTAGAAGAGTCACCCTTCAAGCCTAACAGTGCCTACGCAGCCTCGAAAGCCGGCGCCGAACATTTAGTGCGCGCGGCTCAGCACACCTTCGGTCTGAATACTTTTATAACCAGATGCGGCAACAACTACGGTCCACGTCAATTTCCCGAAAAATTTCTTCCCTTGATGATTTCAAACGCGATGAACGACGAGCCAATCCCGGTTTATGGAGACGGTCTCAACGTGCGCGATTGGATCTATGTTGACGATCACTGTCGTGCAATTCTCAGCGTTCTGGAAAAAGGCAAAGCCGGCGCCGTCTATAATATTGGCGCGCGCAATCAAAGACGAAATATCGACGTAGCAAAGAGCGTGCTTGATGCGTTAAGCAAATCCAATTCTTTACTTCGCTTTGTGAAGGATCGCCCTGGTCACGATCGCCGTTACGCAATTGATCCCTCGCTGATCGAAGCCGAGCTTGGTTGGCGTCCGCAAGAAACCTGGGGAAGCGGGCTGCAAAAAACAATTCGCTGGTATCTGGACAATCCCAAATGGATTGAGCGAGCGCGCAGCGGCGCTTATCGCGATTTCTATGCTCAGCAATACGGGGTCGAGGTCGGCGCGCCATGAAGGTAGTAATCGCCGGCGCCCGCGGTCTGGTAGGACGCGCAACTGCCGGGCATTTCACAGCACAAGGTGAAAACGTAATCGCGTTGGATCACGCCGGCCTGGACATTTCCAGCGAAGACAATGTCAACGCGGTTCTCGATCGCGAGCAACCAGATCTGGTAATCAATTGCGCAGCGTGGACCGACGTGGATGCTTGCGAGCTTGATTATCAGAGGGCAGTCAAGGCAAATGCTCTCGGGCCGGAATTGCTGGCGCTCGGCTGTAGACGCGTTGGAGGACTTCTAATAACACTGTCGAGTGATTATGTTTTCGACGGCGAAAAAGATGGGTTTTATACACAAAGAGACCAACCCAGTCCGCTGAGTAAGTATGCGATGTCTAAGCTGGCGGGCGAACAACGAGCTCAACAAGCCTGGGCGCGGACGATCGTAGTTCGCAGCGGATACATTTTTGGTAAAGGTGGAAACAATTTTCTCAGTACGTTTCTCGCGCGGACACAAGGCGGAGCACCGGTAAAAGTCGTCAATGATTCATTCGGCACGCCGACCTATGCGCCCCATCTCGCTGCCCGGCTCTACGAGCTCGCCCGAATGGATCTGCCCGGTCTTTACCACGTGGTGAATTCCGGCGAAGGGGCCAGCTTCGAAGATTTTGCGCGTGCCGCATTTGCGATCACCAGTCTCAATTCGGAACTGCTGGAAAGTACCAATATGGCGGCGCTTAAACGGCCGGCTCCGCGACCGAAGAATTCGCGGCTGAAATGCCTACTGTCTGACGCCCTCGGACTCCGGCCTATGCCTTATTGGAAGGATGCCGTGAAAGCGTTTGTGGCAGGCGAAACGACGCCGCTCGCGACCCAGCTCAGCGAGGCTCGATGACTTGCCTCACGGCGCGTCTCTGCTATCATGGACTACCCCTTATCGGAAACCGCTAACAAGTTTCGAAAGTTATGACGAAAGACGAGCACTTGATTCCCGTACCCTCGGGCCGCGGCGTAAATACAACCCTTGCCGAAATCACCCAGGCCAGGGCCTATGAAAAATATGGAAAGTACGGCGCGCCGTCCGAGAACCATTTTCGCGATTACCTCTTCGTGGTCCTGAAGCGTAAGTGGTTGATCCTCAGTTTGGTTTTGGTAGTCACCTCGCTGGTGGCCATTCAAATGTTTCGGCTTCCGTCAATATATGAAGGCGACACAGTTATCCGTATTGAGCCCAAGACCCAAAGCGTGCTGCGTAACAAAGAGCTGGTGATTTCGCAAGCTGATCCGAACTTCTGGGGCACGCAACTAAAGTTACTGGAGAATCCGATCCTGGCGCGCGAGGTGGTGTTGACTCTCGACTTAATGCACAACCCAACATTCATGAATCCGCAGAATGAGCCTGGATTCTTTTCTTCTTTGCGGAGAGTTTTTTCCCGTGACAAGACTTCAGCCAAGACCCAGAAGGAGGCAGCCGATCAAGTTCTGATCAACCAGTCGAGGATTCGCGAAGAAGATTTGTCAGCGGAAGAACTTGCGCAACTGGAATCCTACGAAGATGCGATCATTGGCAGCGAAACCGCCGAGCCGGAAGTCGGGACGAATCTGGTTCACATTAAATTTCGTCATAGCGATCCACAAATGGCGTTGAAGGTCTCTAACACACTCGCCGAAGTATTCATTAACAACAACCTCGCGCGCATGACTGCCGGTTCAACAAAGGCTCAGGATCTATTGGCCAAGGAAATCGCCGACCTGCAGGGCAAGATTCGGCACGGGCAGGAAGCTCAATTCAATTATGCCAAGAGCCACAACCTGCCGATGAGTAGCGACGCCAGCCAGAATGTTGAATGGCAAAGATTGCTGCAGCTGGGCGCGCAACTGGTCGAGGCCGAGAAAGATCGGAAATTAGCTCAGGGTATTTACGAACATGCGAAAAATTCCAGCGATCCGCTTTCCGTACCGGAAGTATTAAAGTCGACTGAGGTTACGAGTTTCCGTCATGAATTAGCGAGCTTGAGACAAAAACGCGATTCGCTTCTGATTACTTATACGCGCGAGTGGCCGGAAGTGAAGAAGGTCGATGCCGAGATCAACCGTATTGAGGGGGAGCTCAAAGCCGCGGTGGCCCAGGAAATCGACGGACTGCGCGTAAAATATCAATCCCTCGAGACCCATGAAAATGAAATTCGTGCTGCTTATGCGGCGCAGCGCGGGGTTACCACCCAGCAAGCCGGCGATCAGTTGGAAATCATGGAGCAGGGCCAGGAAATTGAAACAAACAAACAGTACCTGAACACTCTTCTCCAGCGCCAGAGAGAGCTGGAGGCAATTTCGGGAGAAAGAACCAACGAGCTGAGCATCGAGAATCCCGGCCGGCTGCCGAGAGTTCCCGTCGCGCCGGCGCGCGTGCGGAACATCGTAATCGCCTTCCTGCTTTCGCTGGTCGCAGGCATCGGCCTGGCTTTCCTTCTTGATTTCCTCGATGACACGGTCAAGTCAATCGATGACGTCGACAGGTATTTGCATCTGCCGGCGCTCGCCCTGATTCCTGCCGGACGAAACGAAGCTCCGCGTTTGAAAGGTACAACGCCGGTTACTTCGCCCGCAGCTTCCACCGCCCTGGCATTGGTTGAGGACGTTCGTTCACCTGTGGCGGAGTCGTATCGCCACCTGCGCACGTCATTATTGCTGTCTTCAGCCGGCCAACCGCCAAAGACAATTTTGATAACTTCCAGTCAACCTTCGGAAGGAAAGACAACTACGGCCATCAATACGGCGGTGATGTTGGCAAAGACCGGCGCTGCGGTCGTGATTGTCGACTGCGACTTGCGTCGGCCGAGATTGCATGCGCACTTCGATTTGCCCAACTCGCGCGGGCTGACGAACTGGCTTTCAGGCGAAACTGATCTCGACAGCTTGATATTGAGTTATGACAAACAACCTAACCTTAGGCTTCTCACCTCCGGCCCTGTCCCACCGAATCCCGCCGAACTTTTAGGTTCAGAAGAAATGCGGAAGCTTTTGATTCAGTTGAGCGAAAAATTTGCGCACATTATCATCGATTCCCCGCCGGCCATTTCGTTCACTGACGCTTCTATTTTGGCGACCATGGTTGATGGCGTCGTCCTGGTCGTTCATGGAGGACATAGTTCGCGCGCCGTTGTTCGCCGGGCCAAACAGCAGCTGCTCGACGTGGGCGCGAATATCTTTGGCATTGTGCTGAATAACGTAAAGGTCGAGGCCTACGATTACTATTCGAACTATTACTCGGCTTATTACGCCTCAGATTATTATGACAGCGAGGCTACGGGGGCCGATGCACCACAGACCGGTTAATTCGGCTCAAGGGGTGCGATAACCGGCAGCCCGGATACCGCAGCTTACTTCAGTTTTTCCAACCTCGATTTGATTCCATTTTCATGCCTGGACAATTTTGCGTAATCGCGCCGGACGTTAAGCTTGGCCGCGATGTGATCATTCGCCACTTCGTAAATTTATATGGGTGCGAAATTGGGGAGGGGACGAAAATAGGCTCGTATGTCGAGATTCAGAAAGGCGCTTCGATCGGACGCAATTGCAAGATCTCCAGTCATACGTTCATCTGCGAAGGCGTTACCATCGGCGACGAAGTTTTTGTCGGTCACGGTGTGACCTTTATCAATGATAAGTATCCAAAAGCAGTGAGCGACGCCGGCAGGCTGCAAACCGATGCCGATTGGACCGTAGTGCCGACGGTCGTGGAGCGAGGAGCGAGTATCGGGAGTGGCGCTACGATTCTTTGTGGGGTGACGATCGGCGAGCGAGCCATCGTCGGCGCCGGGGCAGTGGTGACTAAGAGCGTTCCCGCAGAAACGACGGTTGCCGGCAATCCAGCGATCGTAATCCGCGATTAGCCTTCCGATTCAACCAGCCCAGGAGAAGACCGCCGGTTGTAGGAAAGAAATGGCTGACTCCAGCGAAAAAGCATTTCCACCAAACAACCCGGGATCCGCAGACACTAATCCGCTTGTTCCCTTCGTAGATCTAAAAGCCCAATACCAGACAATCAAGAGCGAGATCGAAGCTGCCATCTCGCGTGTCGTTGAAAGTGGCCGCTATATTCTCGGCCCGGAAGTTGAGAAGTTCGAGAAGGATTTTGCGAAGTATGTCGGGGCGCGTTTTTGCGTAGGCGTCAATAGTGGCACAGCGGCGTTGCAACTGGCGTTGATGGCTACGGGTGTTGGCGCGACTGATGAAGTGATTGTTCCCGCTAATACTTTTTTTGCTACCGCTGAAACAGTTTCCACGGCCGGCGCTCGTCCGGTCTTCGTCGATGCGGACTCGGTTGCGTATACGATTGACGTCTCAAAAATCGAAAACGCAATCACGCCGCGCACGCGCGCGATCATTCCGGTGCATCTGTACGGCCAGCCGGCCGACCTCGATCCAATTTTTGAGATCGCTCGGCGTCATAATCTCAGCGTGATTGAAGACGCGGCCCAGGCGCACGGCGCCGAATACAAAGGTCGCCGAGTTGGCGCGCTCGGCGACGTAGGTTGCTTCAGTTTTTATCCCGCGAAGAATCTTGGCGCTTACGGGGATGCGGGAGCTATCGTCACCGACGACGACATGGTCGCCCGCCGGCTAAGACTGCTTCGGGATCATGGTTCGGACCGCAAGTACTATCACGAGATCATCGGTTACAACTTTAGACTGGAGACGCTTCAGGCCGCGGTGCTGGCCGTAAAGCTGCGCCATCTGGAGTCATGGACTCGGCTTCGGCGCCGCCATGCGGCGCAATACCACGAACTGCTGAAGACAGGCAGTCTGGTCCTGCCCCGGGAGTTGGAATACGCCCGCCACGTTTATCACCTCTACGTCGTGTTGAGCGACCGGCGCGACGAGCTGCAACGGAAACTGGCCGCCGCAGGTGTCCAGACCGGCATCCATTATCCCGTTCCGATTCACCTTCAGCCCGCCTACTCGTCGCTCGGTTATCGAGCAGGCGACTTTCCAGAGACTGAAAAACAATCGCTGCACGTGCTGTCATTGCCGATGTTCGCGGAATTGACGGATGAACAAATTAATTTGGTGGCAGAGGCCCTGAAGCAGCTGGAGGCGCGGACGTGAACTAACCGGCTGCGTGTCGAATCCGCGAAGCGTGGAGTCAACACCGAAACAGCCCACCGACCTGTAACAAAAATAGGAACGGCGCGCCTGTTAAGCATTCGCCGTTCCTTTTTGAATTGGCCTCAAAGGCCAAAGATGGTGTGCGCCAGTTGTAGGTTGTTGGAGTTACCCCCTTGATGAACGAGCTATCTCTTCTTCGCGGCCTTCTTTTTGCCGCCTGCTTTCTTTTTCGCAGCCTTCTTCTTAGTTGCCATATCGTGCTCCTTCTTTTACTTTTCAGGTTATGACCACAAGATACTGTGTTTTAGTAGCTCTTGTGGTCTAGAGAAAACAGCGCACAACATGTTGCTATATAAACTTAAATTGATCAGATGTCAACACTTTTTACTGAGACAGTGAAATATTTTCACCCATGCGCGAGCCTGGTCGCTGCACCGATCAACCAATTTGCGATCGCCAATCGGGGATCGAGCAACGGCATCACACGTTGATCGGTCACGTCTGAAAATGATCGGCGTGGTTGCGTTCAGCGAGTGCAAAGAATTCAAGTGGATTAACGAAACAGCGGCGTGAAGATCCATTGATCATGTCGCTCGATCCCGTAGTAGGTGATCACTGAGGCGCGTTCGCTGCGACTGGCGACGCCCAGAAAAGGTCCGATGGTGTTGTCAGAAGAGTCTTCGCCGCCTGGCGCGCTCTCGGTGGATCCGGTATTGAGGACGTTCACTAATTGGGGAACAAATTGTTGAAATGTTCCGCGCGTCGGCGGGGGCGCACCTCCGGCGTAGACTGTGACTGCCTGCACAAACTGAATTAGATCCGGCGAAGTTGGGCCTATTAGTCGCCATTCACCTTTGCGGGAAAGCGGATCGACGGCGGCTTCAGCTCTGAGTATCTGAACTTTGTGAGTTCCTCGCGGTATCCCTTCCAGCAGTTGATCGATTGAAGTCGGCAGCGCCGCAACTCCGCGCGCTCCCTGGCTGTTTCGATATTCAACGTAAGCTCGGATCGCGTTAGCGACCTCTTCGCCGCGAAATATGGCTTCTTTTTCTCGCTCGCGCTGGCCCTGCTGTTTTATGTCAGGCGCAGCCGCCATCGCAAATAGAGCGATCAGTGACATGACGGCAATCAGCGCCACCAGCGTGTAGCCGCCCTCGTTCGATTTGCCGTTATTCAAAGCTTTTCTTCGCATCTGGCGCTCGCTCTTTAACTTATTTATCAAAAATCACCAACCCAAACTCTGCAATCTCTACGGTTCATCGTCAACCGCAACGCGAGGCGTCGGCCGTCCCAGGGGCGTTCCCGTAGTTCCTTCCGTTGAGAAAGGTAGCGTGTGTTTGATCTTGAGCATTGTATCAGTCAGCACCAGTTCGCGTTCGGATATGCTCGTGACGCGAAAACGACCCGCCATCACATCTCCTCGCATCACGTTGAGCATTTCTTTGCTGCTCTTATCGATTAACACCGCCACGTCATTGCCGCGTGGCTTCCCAATAATTCCGACGTAGTTATAGTTTGGCACCGGCGGCGCGGTCACGTTCAAAGGCACGACATTCGAGTACAACTTCCCATCAAAGGATCGCGCCATCACCTGGCGTACTCCAGGAGTGCTAATCAAAGCAGCAGGTACAGTCGCCCCGATCTGTTGTGCGCTAATGAAACGAGTTTGCAGATCGCGGCCATCAATCGCTATCCGCACTCCGGGCACGAATTTGTCTCCCATCACTTCAAGACTGAAATCAGCCGTCCGGGCATAAACGTTAGAAGGCGCCAGCGACGTCACTGTCAGCGGTGGCGGCGGCATGGGTGTCGGCGTCGGAATAAGTCTTTCGGGTACCGGCGTAGGAGTCGGTTCGTAGTATGCAAAAATATTCCGATTCGCCTCCCCCACAGCCGGTGCACTCCAGGTAACAGGGATCGGTGTTAAGGAATTCAAATCATCGCTGATTACCGAGTCAGCAGGCTTCTGCTTCGTGATGTCAAATGATTGAGATCCAGCGCGAACAGTGTTGTTGTTGTTCGGTTGTGGCCTGTTCGCACCGCCGGAAGAGCCAAAGAAAACGTAGCCCAGCACGGCAATCGCCACTACTCCCAGGCCGGCAGCCGCGATAATTTTCTTCTTCTCGTTCGGATTTTTCGGATCAAAAAGCTGCATAATAAAAATCAACTATCCATCAACTGCTTTATTCAACGCCTGCATCGCACATTAGTTCAGTTTAGCGCGCGGTCAATTCTGAAAACGACGCTAGGGAGCGCTGGTACTAGTGTCGCTAACCGTACGACGAAAGTAAGTCGCCATCTCGAGTCGCAGGCTGACCAAAGCGCCGCGTGTTCCCGGGGCCGCCGGCGGAAAAGTCACCGCCCCACTTCGGCCCGGCGATACACCTGCCGGAGGTCGTGCTCCGCGAACTGGTGGGCGTGTTTCCTCAGAAGTCGCCGGCGCAGCCGACGTGCTCGTCTCGGTAACGGTTTCAAGCTCGACGGCGTTGATGACCAGAAACTGCCGGCTGGTCTCGATATCATGCACAAAGTGCCGCACGTTTTGATATGGGCCTTCGACGGTCACGCTAACGGCGATCCCGGGATAGACACTCTGCCACTTCGCGGTACTTTGCTTATCGGCAGCGGCCAAAACCTGCTGCGGCGTCTTTGTCCCGATCGATGGGAGCGCGGTGTAGCTCGGGCCGGCGGTATTCCGCAAACCGTTGCTGCGAATCAGATCGTTTAAGTCGACGTACAGAGACATGCGACCACTGCTTGGTGCTACCAGCCAGTTGCTTTCGAAATCATCGATACTCGCAGTAATGGTTTTTACCAATTCACCTGCACTCGTGCTACCGGCGAGTCCTTCCCTGGCTGCTCGCAATTGTCCCTGCAGGCGGTCGCGATCGAGCTCCAGCGATCTAACCCGCGAACGCGCCGGCACTAAGAAGTAGAAGTAAAGAAAAACCGTGAGCAGCGCGAGGAATACGGCGCACCCGAGTCCAATCAGTTCGGGCAAGCCGATCGGACTGAGCTGATGCGATCGCTTCAACTGATCAAAACGAACTCGAATCTGGCCGCGGTCGGTGACTGCGCTATTTCTGATTGACTGTTCCTGGTTCATCGTGTTCGGTTCGATCCATTCGGTGCGGTATCAACGGGTCGAGTAGCTCGTTCGGACGGTTCAATCGGTATGCTCGAACGCGGCGTATAACGCACATTCATTTCGTACTCGGCCCCGCTCTCGCCCCTTCCGCGTTGCAAATTTTGCGATACGAGCTCCGCTCTAAACACACCCTCGCTCTCCCACTCAGAGATCATCTCCGTGACGGTCGTCGGGCTCTTGCTGGCTACGGTCAAATCGAGAATTGCAATCTCACGGTCATCCTGCAGGCCGACCTCCTTGACTGCGATCCGGACGACACGGACGCCACCCGGCATTGCAGCTTCGAGATCAGCAAACAGGCGCGTCCATGAAAAGCGCTTGCGATCGACCAGCGCGTGTGCCGCTTTCAAAGTGCGCTGCTGATCAGGTGTCAGGATGTTCTTAACCTCTTCCGCGCGCCGGCTTAGGACGTCAGCTTCTGATTGCATGCTCCTGACGTCGCGTTCCACGGTCTGCGCCTGCGCGTTCTGCTGGAACGTAGCGCGCAGAATCAGAACCAATGCCAGAATCGAAAAAATCGTGACTACCGCGGTTATCGTCCACGGCAAAGCTCGATTACGAAAGGGTTGAGTGGCGAGATTGAGTCTGGTCTTCACAATTACCGTTCGAGGCTAAAATTTCCGCGAGAAAAGCATACACGCCCGTTGCGAGGCTGCGCAACCGGCGCTCTGCGAGGGAGCGGCGCGGTAACGTTACACGCTTATCGCCAGCGCAGGTTTCGGAAACCAGTCGCCCGCAAACAGGCTATTCGTATCTGAGGGCCACCATCGGGTCGACTTTGGTGGCCTTTCTGGCGGGCAGATAACTGGCCAATAGAGCGACTGCCAGCAGGATCAACGCGGTCACGATCAGCGTCAAGGGATCGGCGGTGCTGATGCCGAAAAGCAAGCTCTTCATTACCAGCGTTGACGTCCCAGCCAGTATCAGGCCGATTACCAATCCAATCGAGGCAAGCATCAATGCATGGCCAATCACATGCTTGAAGATATCCATCGGTTGCGCGCCGAGGGCCATGCGAATGCCGATGTCGCGCGTGCGCAGAGTCACCGAGTAGGCCATCACGCCGTAACTCCGACAGCCTGCCAGAATCAAAGCGAGCGCGGCAAAGACGGTTAGCAGAATGACATAAAAGCGAGGCTGCGCCGTCGAATTGGAGATTAATTCGTCCATCAACTTCATGTTGGAAACCGGAAGATCCTTGTCCGCGGTCCAGACCTCTTTGCGAATTGCACCCGTGATCGTTTTCGGATCCGAAGTCGTGCGCACCACCAACGAAAAGTTAGGCGTTGTATTTTGCAGATACGGAACATAAATTTCCGGTTGCGATTCTTCGCGTAACGAAAGCTGGCTTGCCGAACCGGCAATGCCGACAATGGTTACCCAGGGGTTCTTCGATTCCGGCCGGCCGCGTTTTATCTTCCTGCCAATCGGATCTTCGCCCGGCCAGTACTTGCGCGCCGCAGTCTCGTTGATTATGGCGAGACCGGGCATCTCGACGCTATCGCGGTCGGTGAACTCGTTCCCGCGATGAAAAGGAATGCCCATCGTGCGAAAGTAATTCGGACTGATCACGCGATAGAACGCCCGCGGTCTTTCCGTAACCGCCGGGACTGGGCGTCCCTCGATCATGAAACTCGTATTGAACGCGTTGACGCCGAAAGGCACATTATCTACAGCCGCCGCGGACTGCACCCCTGGAATTGTCGGCAGGCGTTGCAACAGCTGTTGTTGAAAGTTCTGTTGTTGCTGGGCGGCGTGATATTTCGCATCGGGCAGTTCAACCTCAAGAGTGATCAGGTTCTTCGGATTAAATCCCGGGTTAACACCTTGCAAGCGCAGGAAGCTTCGAAACATCAGACCGGACGCCGTTACCAGTATGACCGCCAGCGCGACCTCGGCAATTACCAGGAAATCCCGGAGCCTTTGGCGGCTCGCACTCCCGCTTGAACTGCGGCCGCCTTCTTTGAGAGCTTCGTTCAGATTCGGTTTCGAAGCATCAATCGCCGGCGCCAACCCAAAAAACAGCGAGGTGACCAAAGCTATCAGCAAGGTAAACAGAAGCACCGTCGCGTCAAAGGTAAAATCCTTTAGCTTTGGAATGTTGGTGGTTACAAAAGCGATTAGGGTCTTGGCGCCGATTACGGCGAACAGCAAACCAAGCAGGCCGCCCAACAATCCCAGTAATACGCTCTCTGTCAGTAACTGCCGCAGTATGCGCAGTCGAGTCGCACCGAGCGCGGTGCGGATCGCTATCTCCTTCTGTCGGCCGGTGGCCTTCGCCAGAAGCAGGTTGGCGACGTTGGCGCAGGCGATCAGCAGGACCAGCGCGACGGCGGCCATCAAGACAAAGAGCGCCAGCCTGATGTCGCCAGTCACCTGCTCACGGAGCGGAATAACATGCGTTTCGATTCCTCCGTTAACATCGGGGAATTCTCTGTCGAGCCGGCTGGCAATCGCATTGAGGTCGGCCTGCGCCTGAGCCGCCGTCACACCCGGCTTGAGGCGTCCCATCATCTTCAGATCTCGCCTGTCCCGCACCAGCGGAATGTCATCTGTGGTTAACGGGACCCACAGATCAGCGTTGGTGACGGACTCTTCTGAAGAACCGACCATCGCGGAAAACGCCGGCGGAAAATTGAAATCCGGAGGCATGATTCCAACGACGGTGTAGCTTTGACTATTCAACTGAATGGTCTGATTTATCAGATTGGCGTTGGCGGCAAACGTCCGCTGCCATAAACCATAACTCAAAATAAGAACATGGCCGGAACCTGGTTGATCTTCCTGGGGAAGAAATAATCGGCCTCGACCTGGGTTAACACCGAGCAGCGGGAAGAGATTTGCCGAGACGCGCAGGCCGGCAACTCTTTCAGGCTGATCGCCGCCCGTGAGATTGAAGTTACCGTTGGTGTCCGTAAAAGCAGCAACCTCGAGATTCCTGGCGGAAGTTCTGAAGTCAACGAAGTTGGCAGACGATGTGGGCGATTCAGACCAACCCTTTTTCAGATTTCGCTCCCAAATCATCACCAACTGATCCGAGTTTGCGTAGGGTAAAGGCCGAAGCAGTACGAAGTTTACGACACTGAAGATGGCCGTGTTCGCGCCAATGCCGAGGGCCAGCGTAAGGACGGCAATCAGCGTGAAGCCGGGGCTCTTAAGTAACAACCGGGCTCCGTAGCGTATGTCTTGCCAGATAATTTCCATGCGTCGATTACGTTATTGTCCGATATGTTTCGACTGCCGGTTAATCGAGTCGTCGCACTGCGCGATGGGCTAAACCCAGGACCGGCAAGGCGGCCGTTGCCGCTCCACCAATTATGAACACCGCGGCCGCGCCAAATCGATCCGTAGCCCAACCTGTAATTCCGTAACTCAGCGGCAGAAAAGCATAGGAACCAAGATTGTCGATGCTAACTACGCGTCCCAGCATCTCACGCGGAACCAGGTCCTGCATCAGGTTCACCCAAATCAAAGTGAAAATCGAAATCATCGCCCCGAGCACCAGCGAAAAGAGAAAGATGCCCATCAACGAACCCGAAACTCCAAATGCGAGGGTCATCAGGCCGCTGATTATCAGCGCGCTGTAAGCAACAAGTCCGCGGCGATGAATGATCGCAAACCGGCTGATGGCTAGGGTCGCGCCGACCGAGCCAATGGCAAACATTGAATAGACCAGTCCCAGAGAGCTCGCATCCGCGTGCAGTTTGTCCTTAACCAGAAACGGCAAGCCGACGATGTAAGGACCTCCCTGCGTGATGTTACAAAGCGAGGCGATTGCAATCGTGATCCACAGCCAGGGCGACTTGATTACCATCTTAAGACCGTCCTGCAGATCGCTAATGACCCCTGGTTTTTCTGCCAGGCGCGCCGCGGGTTGCACCAGTTTGAGTATCGGCAGGAGGCAGGCTGCCGAAACCAAAAACGACAATCCATTAATGGCAAACGCTGTCGAGGTGCTGCCCAATTTTACAATGACGCCACTCAGCGCCGGACCAATTACTTTTGCCAGCTGCTTGCTCAAACTGGTAAGCGAATTAGCGCTGACCAAAGCCTCGCGCGGAATGACATCAGGAACGACAGCCGTATATGCCGGCTGAAAGAACGCCTCAACCATGCCCAGAATGATACTGGTTATGTAGACGTGCCAGAGCTCCAGCAGCCGCGCAAACGCGAGAATTGCGACGCCAACCAAAACAAAAAATCGCAGAAGATCGGCGACAAACATTACCTGCATGCGTGAAAATCGATCCACGGTGACGCCGCCCACCAGCGCAAATAACAACATCGGTGTATACGAAAGAATGAACACCTTGCCCATGACGGTTGCCGATCCAGTTTTCTCCAGGACCCACCACGCCAGGGCAACGCGATAGACGTTGTCGCCGAGCCGGGAAAGTGCCTGGCCGCTCCACAACAAGGCAAACGAGCGATGCTTTAGTGATTCAAATAAAGGCATGGATTGTTCGGAGCGAAACGATCCGCAGTTAAGCGTTATCCACCACGCGGCCGTCAAACAAATGAATCTCTTTATCGGCATGACCCGCGTAGCGCTGATCGTGCGTTACCATACAGATCGTAGACCCGGCGCGGTGAAGCTCGCTCAAGAGTTTCATTACTGCTTCGCCATTAACCGAATCGAGATTTCCGGTCGGCTCATCAGCAAGCAGGATGGAAGGGTCGCCGCCAATCGCTCTGGCGACGGCCACCCGCTGTTGTTGTCCACCTGAAAGTTGCGCCGGAAGATGCTTTGCTCGATGGGCCATCCCAACTTTCTCGAGCGCCTGGACCACGCGTTTTTTGCGTTCGGCTCGATCCGTTCCGCGATATGTCAGCGGGAGTTCAACATTTTCCTCGACCGTTAAATCGCCGACGAGATTGAAGCTTTGAAAAATGAATCCGACCTGTCGATTGCGGATGCGCGCGCGTTGCGCGAGCGGCAAATCAGCAACCGATTCGCCCTCGAGCCAATAGTTCCCGCCCGTGGGGGTGTCGAGCAATCCCAGGATCGAAAGCAGCGTTGACTTTCCACAGCCCGAGGGGCCGGCGATCGATACGTATTCGCCCTTGTGGATTTCGAAAGCGACGGACGACAACGCGTGCGTTTCTACCTCGTCGGTATGAAAAACCCTGGTCACGTTCTCAAGGCGGATCAATGGAGAGACGGGTGTGCTCATAATTATTCCCCCACTCAAGTTTGAAGGCTTGACCTGGTTTAAGAACTGGGCCGCTCTTCTAATTCAGCCGGATGCGATCAAACGAATCCAGCGTGGAAGTATCAGAAAGGATTACCTGGTCGCCGGGTTGTAATCCTTCGAGGATCTCTATCGCCATCACTGAGCTGCGTCCAAGTTTTACCGGAACGCGCACAGCGCTTTGGCCGCCCTCTTCCAATTTGAACATCTTAACGGTGCTTTGGGGTTGACCGAACGCCGGACGGCTCATATAGACGACATCGTCGAGACGTTCCAACTCGATCGTGCCGTCGACGGTCAAGTCGGCCCGGGCCCCAGGTGGCAGCTCGCCTTCGAGCGCCACGTCTACCGTAAAAGTTCCCTGTTGGGCGGCGGGATCCATTCGCGAAACATGGCCGGGAATTACCCCGCTGCGAGTATCAATCTGGGCTGTTTGTCCGACGTGAACGTCCTTGACCTGAGTCTCTGCGATTTTGAGCTGCGCCTTCAGGTGTGCCGGTTCGATCACCCGAGCGAGGTTCGTTCCGGGAGACACTTGTTGCCCTTGCTCTGCGGTCATCTGTTGCAGCACGCCGCTGGTTCCCGCCAATACGCGAAGGTTCTGGACCTGCTGCTTTTTCAATTTGAGCAGCGCCTGCAGTTGTGAGACGCGCGCTTCCTGAGCTGCGACCTGCGCGCTCGCCGAACGCGAGACGACTTCCAAACGCTTCTCTTCGATCTGATAACGATTGGCGAGATCTTCTGTTTTGACTTTCGAGAGTTTTAAGCTGAGCGGCGGCACCAATCCCTGTTTCGCCAGAGCTTCATCGGCATCCAGTTGCAACTGAGCCTGTTGGTATTCGGCTTTGACGGTTGCGGTGGTCGACTGCTGGGTCATGCGCTCGCTCTCGAGCCGCACTTTTAAATTCTTTTGCTCGGCTTCAGCCGCGCGCAATTGATATTCGGCATCAACAGCGGATTGCTCGATTTCAGGATTGCTCAGCTCGACGAGCACCGTGCCGGGAGTGACCGGCGCGCCGACGGAATTTAAGAGAACCCGTTCAACCCGCCCGGCGCTTGATGAGGCAATCACGCGGATGTCCTCGGCTACCAGCGTGCCGGTTCCATGCACGTCGCGGAGCATTGGTCCTCGTTTGACTGTTTCAATCAGGGCCGTGGCCCGTTCCAGGCTGGGGGCGGCGGGCTTCAGCCGAGATACCCCCAGCGTTATCGCCGAGATCGCCAAAAGTCCGATGACGGTATAGATGACAATATTTATCCGTCGTTTTCGTCGCCTGGATTTTTGGACCGGTATATCCACTGCTATGGCCCTGCTTGTTGGTCGCGAATTCGCCGAAAGAAAAACAAAAAGTCAGCAGCGTGCTCGCCTTCTAATTAATACAGGCTACCACTTATGTCAACACGATGCTTGATTAGCTTGAAGTCTTATGAGGTTAATTAGGCGTAATAGTATCAATCGTTTCGAGGTAGTTGCTCGGTTCTTATTGAGGTGGTTACGCTGTTTAAGTAATCTTGTCGCTTAACATCGCTTCGGGTCTTTTAGGGTGTTGTGGGACACGCTCTAAGACTTCCCCGCTTTCTATTGCGCCTTAAACTCTACAGTGATATAAGCCAGACCGATCTACTATCTCACACCGTAGGAGGACCACCATGAAACTCGCATACCGCTTCGCTCTCTTACTACTGCTTATTCTTTGTTTGCTTCCAACTGCACACGCTAAGAAGCTCAAGCCCAAGACTAGAATACCTCCGTGTTCGCAGGGCACGCCTTATCGAGGCTGTCCGGCTTGTGGCAGCAGTACGAAGGACGCACAACACCTAAAGCTGAATGTCGATAAGAATCGAGACACGGCAGTCATCAATCCGCAGAAGATCACGGTGCAAGAAATCCGCGATCCAGCTAATGATCAGGGGGTATTCACTACCGAGAAACAGGTATGGGTGACAGGCTTCGTTGCCGGCGTTGATCCGGGTGGTATGCCTGAGACTTGCAACTGCAAACGGACGACTCTCCGAGACGTGCACATTAACATCGTCGCCGACCCTTCGGAATCTGGAGATCAAACAAAATACGTCGTTGTGGAATTCACGCCGCGTTGGGAAAAGAAGTTCAACTTTAACGACCACAACTACGAGGTCATGCGGAAAGCTGTCGAATCTCAAATTGGCGGCAAGTGGGTAAAGTTCTCAGGCTGGATGCTGTATGATTTCATTCACGCGAACGCATCGCAGAGCACTTCACCGAACCAGCCCGTATGTCCCAAGGATGGCAAACTACACAACAATTGCAACTGGCGATCGACGCCCTGGGAGGTCCATCCTGTAACGGCTTACACGATAGTACCCGGGCCTTGATAAAGATCGTTACTTTACGGCGCTGATAGGCTTCCGACCTGACCCTCATAGTGTGGTGGGTTGAGGGGCGGCGGGGTTCTTTAGCTCGCCCCTTTTTTTTAGAAAATCAAAAAGCCCTGCGGAATTTCCGCAAGGCTTCTGATGGCCTAATCTATGGATATTAGAGATTAGCAAGCTTGCCCTGACCGTCGAACCCTTTTACCCTTTTGGGGGCTTTGCCTAAGAAGTCCCGTTTCAGGATGACTTTTTGGGCAGACTCAGGAGTTTTTGGCAACCTACGGTAACTGCGAGTGTTCATCTGGCGCGCCTGAAGTAGTAGTTTACTCCGCCGACCGCCGTTAGCTCCCAACCCTCGGCGGCGCGCCGATTGATTAAGCTCTCGTCTTCTGCGGCATTGGAGCGGGCGACATCCTCGGTGTCCCTGTCGAAGTGCGCGACTCTGGTGCCGGGCACAGGGTCAACATGGTACTCCCAAGTCTGCCTCCCGACATTACTTCTTTGTCCCTGTCCGTATCCTTCCCATCCGACCAGACACAATAAAGCGACGACAACAAGCGACAGGTAAAGTCTGTTTCTCATGAGATATGCTCCCCCATTTTAGTTATGAAATCGCGGGGAAGATATGCCGCAGAGTAGCCATTGTCAATGCAACCATTCTGGATCAAGTCAGAGCGGATAAAGCCTATCTTTCGAGCGACAACTTGCAGACAGTAGCCTCGCATCAGGCGACGCCGTTTATCCCGTTCAAGAGCAACAGCACCGGGAACAGTTCTGGCCCTCAAACGGCGCTTTGGAAGAGACTCTTTCACTTCTATTCCTTCAATCAAGAACGGTTCATGCAGAACTATCACAAGCGATCAAACGTCGAAACAACCTTCTCGATGATCAAAGCCAGGTTTGGCGACGGCCTCCGCAGTAAGACCAAGACGGCGCAAGTCAATGAGGCGTTGTGCAAAGTGTTGGCGCATAACTTGTGCGTTGTGATTCAATCTATTTACGAACTTGGAATCGAGCCGACGTTTTGGGCCGACTCTTGTAATTAGGCAGTCTGTCCAAACAGACACGGCCAAACGCATGAAGCCAAGTCTGACCATCATGGCTTACATCAACGTCGTAAAGACTGAGTGGATATACCCATGCTCCCGTTTTCTCGTCGGCATAACCTCCACCTACGCCCGTATAGCGCAAGCGCAAATACTCACATTGGCGCTTGCGGCTGTGACGTTTGGTACTTCTATCGTTGTGGTTAGAACTCCGTCCGAAGTTGTACTTGGCGCGGACAGTCGAGCCACTTTCGACGACGGAAAGATCGTCACCTATAAAGCTGTGTGCAAGATTTACCAGAGTAAAGGTATCTTTTATGCAATCGCTGGCCTCACTGTTAATCCAATCACTGGCTTTGACCCTGCGATTGCTATTTCCAATGAGATTGATAGAACGAGTGCCATATCCATGCTCGTCCCGGCAGTAGAGCGAGCTATGGCGATTCGCTTGACCCGTGAACTGGAATGGCAAAAGCGAGAAAGACCAGCGATGTACCAAAGGTACGTAGTCGAAAACGACAACATGGCGCTGTCTGTTGTGATCGCAGGGACGGAAAACGGATTGCCTGTTTTTTATGCTCGGGCCTTCAAAGCCGACGGAACGATCCTTCGGGAGGATCATCCGGCTGGAACTTTCACGGTATGGATAGGTAAGGCCAAAGCCATTGAAAGATTCGTCGCTCGAAATCGAAATTATGACAGCCCTACTGAGGCAGTGCGGACGTTGATTCAACTTGAAGTTGACGATTCTGAACCTTCTGTCGGACCTCCGATTGACATCGTTCGCATTACCAAAGACGGTGCTTGCTGGATACAGCACAAGAAGGAATGCGACGAAAACATACCGGCCTGCCAATCCTCCCAACCATCGCCCCCGCCATTCTCGCCACCAAATAGCCAGACAGGAACGATAGCAGTCTGGGCTGTTCTTATCGCCGTCGCTCTCGGAGCTTACGCGGCCAAACGCCGATTCTTCACTTGACCCAAAACTTAGACTTTTGACCCATAACCCCCTGACCTTTTGGAGTCAGCGAGGGGGTTTTAGGGCAAAGCCTGTGCGCTGTGCGCTGGGCTTTGCCTCATATATCTAGACTGACCCATAAAGGTGGAAGGCTGACCCAAAACCAAAAGGCGAGTTCCCTATCAGAGAACTCGCCCCACGAAGTCTTGCTTTGGGACAGTAATTACTACGGTAAGGCTTTACCCCCAATTAGACCGAAGACGCCAGCAAACCCCATCTTCCAAGTAGTCGAGAGTGTCCCGATCCAGTCGGTAACAGCAGGAGTTTGCGGTGCCCATAACGACAACCCGATACCTCCTAAGAATGATAATAACGTGAAGAGAAAGGCGGCAGAAAACACGAGTTTGAAAGCAGGGGCAATTCTTATCTGCTTTTCTCTAATTTGGTGGACGACCTTCGCGGGTGAGCGCCGCCGACGTTTCATTTAGCCTACCGCCAGATTTTGATCCACGTGAGCGCGATCATGATCCTCCTCTTTGGTGACCCTGACTTCCACATGTGAGCTTTTCTTATTGGGAGCTTCACTAATGTGAATAACGCTAGTCTCAAGCGGGTGCCGCAAAGAAGTGAGCACAACCTGACGACCAATCCGCCACGTTCCAAGAAGAACCAGGAGGGCCCCTACCATAACTCCGGCCATTATAAGTTCAGACAACATTTTATTGACACCTCCGCCTCTTCAAGAACGATCTCGTCCTTGAAAGACAGCTTTGCCTGTACAAGCTGCGTTGCCACACTTAGGTGGCCCGTCCAAGCTGTACGACATCCTTATTTCAAAGTAACCCAAAGGGGATTACGTTAAGTATAGCCCTAGGGTTGCAGATTGGCTAATGGAGCGAGAAGCAACACTTGGGCTTTTTCGAGGTAAAGGATTGCGGTTTTCCGCCCTCCTTGGATGGGCTAAGCGACGGGTGACAGCGCCGGTCGCAGCCTCAACTTTAGCACCTTACCCAGACTCGATTGCAAGCAAAATCGTTACAGCGCACTAAGCTGAGGCTTATAGGAGGGTTCAAGTAAAATGTCAAGAAAATTCTGCTAAAGGTGGAGACATAAGGCGAACGGAGTTCACCAAACCCCAACGGGTTGTGGCGTGAATGCTCCCAAGGCCGCCCTTATTGCGTGTTTAGGAAACTCGTGCAGAGTCTGACTTTTTCGGGAAAGGTGCGCCCGTCGCCTTGAATTGTTTGAAGCGGTGGATCGACACGGTTAGCTTTTCAATTCTCACTTTGGCGGTTTCTATCGCCTTTTCGGCGTCGTAAATAGCCGCATCCCAGCCCGTTAAAGCGTTTATCGTTTTCAGCTTAACTTTTTTGCTTAAAGCCCTTGACATGTTCTGTTCCCTTCTGTTAAAGTGCGCCTACTATGACAACGGATTCCTACCGAAAAGCTCTTCAAGCGGCGCGTGCCGACAAAGAATCGCTCCTGACCGAGCGAGCAAAGATTGATAAAAAGCTTACCCAAGTCGATCAGATTATTGACAGTTTGCTTCCCTTGTGTGACGACGAAGCCGAAGTTCAGGTAATGCAGTTTCAGGTCGATCTGTCTGAGTTGGGATTGGCTGATGCTTGCCGTGCCATGCTTCAGAAATCGGGGAGATTCGTCACGCCCGTTGTTCTGCGAAACAGCCTTCTCAAAGAGGGTTACGATTTGAGTGAGCACACAAATCCATTGGCTTCGATTCATTCGATCTTGGCAAGATTGAGCGAGAGCGGCGAGGCCGAAAAGACAGATATTGACGGTAAGGCATTCTATCGTTGGAAGGCTGCCGTGCCGACAGATGAGCCAATCAGATTTCCGCGCCCTACTCGTAGGCAGATCAGAGAAGCGAATGAGGCCGAACAAGCCGATCCGCAGCTCACTCCTGCAATCGACATCACGTCTGAGTCCCGAAAGAAATTGATTCGCGACGCGTTGAAAACTCCAGCAAGACCGCTGGAAATGAAGACTAAGCAACGGCGAGTATCGACAAAACCGTGGCCTTTCAAGAAAGATGAGAAGTGAAGAAATGATTAGCGGAGAGGTGCCACAGCGGTTTACTGGGGCCGACTTAAAATCGGCTGACCCGCAAGGGCTCGTGGGTTCGAATCCCACCCTCTCCGCCAACTTTGCAGTCCCGGTGAGTGCGCTAACACCCACCGGAACATTTAACCGCACAGCCGAAGCCATACGGCGTAGCAACCGAAAGTATAGGACTTCCGCTGTGTCTTTACCAAGAGGAGAGACATCATGGAAGCAAGAGAAGAAACCCGCGAAGATCGCGGCCTGCAAATAGCCGCTCGCAACAAACTCGTCCGCAATGGAAACGTCTGGCTCGTTCCCTCGCAAGCTGGCAAGGGTAAGTACGAAGTAGACTCCGAAGCCAAGCGTTGCACCTGTCCTGACTTCGAAGCCCGGCAAGCGCCCTGCAAACATCTGTTCGCTGTCCAGATCGTCATTCAGCGCGAATACTCCAACGACGGCGAGACGGAGACCTACACCGAGACTGTAACCGTCAAGAAAACCTACAAGCAAGAATGGTCGGCCTACAACAAAGCGCAGACCCACGAGAAGGCGAGATTTCTTTCGTTGCTGGCTGAATTGTGCAGCGGCATTGATGAACCGATTCAACCGAACGGGCGTCCGCGATTGCCGCTGGCTGATATGATTTTCGCAACGACGTTCAAAGTCTATTCGACTATGAGCGGTCGGCGCTTTACTTCCGATCTGACAGACGCGCACCGCAAGGGCTATCTCACGCGAGCGCCTCATTACAACTCGATCTCGCGTTATTTTGAGAATCCGACTCTGACACCGTTTCTCAAAGAACTGATCGAGATTAGCAGCTTGCCGTTGCAGGCCGTCGAACGAGACTTTGCAATTGACTCCAGCGGTTTCTCGACTTCGCGCTTTGTGCAATGGATGCACGCGAAGTACAGCAACCCGCGCCTGATTGAAAAGAAACAGTGGGTCAAGGTTCACTTGTGCTGCGGGGTGAAAACTAACGTCGTAACGGCTGTGGAGATTACGGATCAATTCGCGAACGACTGTCCGCAGTTCAAGGGATTGGTTGAGACCACCGGACGCAACTTCACGATGGATCAAATCAGCGCGGATAAAGCCTATCTGTCTAGCGATAACTTGCAGACAGCAGTTGACCATCACGCGACGCCGTATATCCCGTTCAAGATCAATAGCACCGGAAACAGCTCTAGTCCTCAAACGGCGGTTTGGAAAAGACTTTTTCATTTCTATTCGTTCAATCAAGAGCGGTTCATGCAGAACTATCACAAACGATCAAACGTCGAAACAACCTTCTCGATGATCAAGGCAAAGTTTGGCGACGGACTCCGCAGCAAAACCAAAACCGCGCAAGTCAATGAAGCGTTGTGCAAAGTGTTGGCGCATAACTTGTGCGTTGTGATACAAAGCATTTACGAACTCGGCATCGAACCGACATTTTGGGAAGAGGCGGTCTAGTTCGCCTCTTCTTTTTCTAAGGCCGTTCACGCGGTAGCTGAGCTTCTAAGTCCGTTATCATGGCAACCAACTTGCGCACGCGGGCATTGACACGAGTCAAATTTGCGTGAAACGGCGTTCCCTGGTACATGGGATACTCAACTATGTCTTTATTACTCAAGAAAATATCGGCGTAGACGTTCTGCCATCGTGCTTGTAAGTAGTCGGCGACAGTTTTCTCCCACTTAGAGACCTCATCGTCCAAAGCTTCAGTCTCGCTTATGATTTTCTCCATCAGCAGCGTGCCCTGCCGAGTAAACATCGTCAACTGTTGAATAATCTCCCGCAGCCGCTCACCCATTACGCGCCTGCGTTCATCCTCCATCATTTGTAAGTTAACTTGAGTATGCGTGCCGTATGGATCAGAGACCTCTACGGCACACACGCGGTCAAAGTGGTTATTTGCCTTGACGATAAGCGTGTAAGAGCCATTCGGCACAGACAAATTCAGCCCGCCTCGCCGATCTGTCACGCTTCTGTATATTTTGCCAGTCTGATCACTTTCAAGTGTCACGAACGCTCCCTGCACCTCGTTGCCCATGTCGTTCATCACGTGACAAGTAAACAAACCAATAGGTTGTATTTGCTGCTTTCTTACCACCTCGTCATCACGCGGTTTTGTAGGCTCGCTCTCTGGTAAGCGTTTGATTGGTGTCGCCGATCTGGGAGACTTCCGCGCACGTAAGTCTCCCAGAGTAAGAACCTTAGGATAGTCGCGCTCGATATGTATCTTATTCGCAATAGCAATGAGACTAGCGGCCAAGAATAGTGCCCCGATGCCGCCTTTCAATAACGGATTCATAGATAAGAAAAACAAAATAAGCCAAACAATAATGCTCACGATCCAAATAGCGGTGCGGAAGTAGCCGCAGTAATCATAGATGATTCGCCATAACGATTTGCGTTGTTTAGCCATTCACGCGAGCCCACCTTTCGGAGCGCAAGATTACTCCGATCTAGTGGAGACCTGAATAGCGAGTTTTGACTCATAAATCATTGCTTTGACCCATAACCCCCTGACCTTTTGAGTCAGCGAGGGGGTTTTAGGGCAAAGCCTGTGCGCTGTGCGCTGGGCTTTGCCTCATATATATAAGCTGACTCATAAGTTCTTAGTTTGACCCGAAACCCCTTTGCTGCGCCGCTTCGCCTTTCGGCTTTGGCGCTTCAGTTTTGGTTGCGGGAATTCCATCCCCTGTTCGCGCAACTCTTCAAGTCCCCTGATTGATCGCTTCATCTCCGCCAGCCGATCTCTGGCTCTCTTGATGGCCTCATCCCATCCGCTTAAAGATTTATCGGTAGAATTGCTTAAAGTTGTAGACTCGGACGTATGTTTCATGTATAGTACCTCTCATCATGCCAAAAGACCCTTACTGGAAAGAGGTTTACGACAAGGCGCAAGCGCAGCTTCGAGACCTGCGCGACAGCCGCGATGAGCAACTTGCCGACCTCGAAGAAACAAACCAAGAGATAATCCAACTTGAAGCGCTTATTCAGCACGTTGCTCCATTCGTATCGGACTCGGCCTCGGTTGTTGTTATTGCTGAGGGTGTTGCGGAAATGCGGCTTGCTGAGGCTTGCCGCGAGGTTCTGAAGCAGTCTGATCAGTTTAGAACGCCGAGAGGTGTTAGGGATTCTCTCGAAGCGAGCGGTTACGATCTCAAACAACACAACAATGCGCTGGCGAGCATTCACGGCGTACTCAAGAGGCTTGCGCAGACGCCCGATGTTGAAGAGGTCGAGACCGGCGGTAAGACTCGCTATCGATGGGCGCAGAAGCGCTATCGCGTAACCCCGCGCGGCCCAAGCCATCCGGCTTATGGTGGGACGATGACCGAACCTCCACCTATAACAGGCTTTTCCGGCGTTCCCAAGAAACTTAAGTTTCCGAGTCCTGAAAAGAAAAAGGATTGAGGAAATGACCGAAGAGTTAATTAGCGGAGGGCTGGGTGAGCGGTTGAAACCGCTGGTCTGTAAAACCAGTGACGGTGATGAGCCGTCCGTCAGTTCGAATCTGACGCCCTCCGCCAACTTTGCAGTCCTGACGGGTGCGCTAACACCCGCCAGAACATTCAACCACACAGCCGAAGCCATATGGCCTAGCAACCAAAAGTATAGGGCTTCTGCTGTGTCTTTTCCAATAGGAGAAACACAATGGAAACCAAAGAAGAAACACGCGAAGATCGCGGCCTGCAAATAGCCGCTCGGAATAAACTCACTCGCAACGGAAACGTCTGGCTCGTTCCCTCGCAAGCTGGCAAGGGCAAGTATGAAGTAGACTCCGAAGCCAAGCGTTGCACCTGCCCTGACTTTGAAGCGCGGCAAGCTCCCTGCAAACACCTGTTCGCCGTCCAGATTGTCATTCAGCGTGAATACAGCAACGACGGCGAAACTCAGACCTACACTGAGACTGTAACCGTCAAGAAAACTTATAAGCAGGAATGGACGGCCTACAATAAAGCGCAGACGCACGAGAAGGCGAGATTTCTTTCGTTGCTGGCTGAATTGTGCAGCGGTATTGATGAGCCTGTGCAACCTAACGGGCGTCCGCGCTTGCCACTGGCTGATATGATCTTTGCTACAACCTTCAAAGTCTATTCGACCATGAGCGGTCGGCGCTTCACGTCCGATCTGACAGACGCGCACCGTAAGGGATACCTCACGCGAGCGCCGCATTACAACTCGATCTCGCGGTACTTTGAGAATCCAACCCTGACGCCGTTTCTCAAAGAATTGATCGAGATTAGCAGCTTGCCGTTGCAGACCGTTGAACGGGACTTTGCGATTGACAGCAGCGGCTTCGCAACTTCGCGTTTTATTCAATGGATGCACGCGAAATACAGCAACCCGCGTCTGATTGAAAAGAAACAGTGGGTCAAAGTTCACTTGTGCTGTGGCGTCAAAACCAACGTCGTAACGGCTGTCGAAATTACCGATCAATTCGGTGCTGACTGTCCGCAATTCAAGGGACTGGTTGAGACGACCGGGCGCAACTTCACGATGGATCAAGTCAGCGCCGACAAAGCCTATCTGTCGAGCGATAATTTGCAGACCGTAGTTGACCATCACGCGACGCCGTTCATCCCGTTTAAGAGCAATAGCACCGGAAATAGCTCTAGCCCTCAGACTGCGCTTTGGAAAAGACTTTTTCACTTCTATTCTTTCAATCAAGAGCGCTTCATGCAGAACTATCACAAGCGTTCAAACGTCGAGACCACGTTCTCGATGATCAAAGCCAAGTTTGGCGACGGACTCCGCAGCAAAACCAAGACGGCGCAAGTAAATGAAGCATTGTGCAAAGTGTTGGCGCATAATCTGTGCTGTGTGATACAAAGCATTTACGAACTCGGAATCGAACCTACTTTCTGGACTGAATCAAATTAAGCGCCCGAAATCTTGTGGTCTATCTTTTCGGGCTTTTCGCCATAAGTGAACAAGCGCAGCTACTCCCATCGCGCCAACAACAAAGAGAAGCGCAATGCAAATGAGAGCAAAAACTATGAACTTCTTTTCAGGGTTTATAAGTGCCGAAGGACTGCTTCGGCTTTTCCAGCTAATTGCTATAGTGGCCGGGTTGTTAGCAGTCGCCGCGCTCATTGGTAAAGACATCGCAAGCGGAATCGTGGCAGACCGCAAAGCGAAACAATTGCTTGTACTACAAAAAGACGTCGCCGACGCGCGAACAAAGCAAGCTGAGGCAGAAACCAGGCTAGAGGAACTAAGACGGTCGCAATTAGGACGTGCATATACATTCGATTTTGGGAAATTTGTCGAAGCACTTAAAGATAGACCAAAGGGAATCGCTATTATTCTGTATGCTAAAGACGACACTGAGGCGTACCAGTTCGCAGGAAAACTGGCTTTTTCGCTAAGGGATGCCGGGTGGCGTTCGCCCAGTCCTAAACCAATTACACCTTCAGATAATCCCGCTCTGGCAGGTATGCCCTCCGAGATGGTTGCAGGGCTTCCGGGCTCGCCAGACCCGCTAACCAATATCCGCGTAGGGATCGTGGCAAACAATCTTGATGAATCACCGTCTGGCTCTCCCGACCCTCTATACAAAGTGCTGACTAATGCCTTCCGCGCCTCTGGACGTAATGCCAGCGGGGGAATGCTAGATAGCTCACTTCCGAACGACACGGTTCGGATCGTCGTAGGCGCAAAGCAGTAAGCTCCCACAACTAAGCAACAAATCCACCAACGAAGGAATGCTGACCCAAAAGTAAACCCTCTGACCCAAAAGGTCAGGGGGTTTTGAGTCAGCGAGGGGGTTTTAAGGCAAAGCCTGTGCGCTGGCTACCAAGTATCCACTGTATAGCGTGTTTCCAATTCACACTTAAAGCACAGACCCGCAGCAAGTTACACCTCGTTCTCCGTAAACTTGCATACTTCGTAATCACTTTAGCGAAGCGACGTGTGTCCTCTCCCGATCGACCTCGTCAAATCTCTAACTCATTCACGTCAATAGACTAACGTCACAGAAAAGCTCTCCTATTTTCTGCGGCACGTTCATTGCCAAGTCACAAGCGTCCGAACGAAACAATTAGAGAGGAGAAAAGGGAAATGAATAAAGGCGTCGTACTCGGTGACTAACAAAGGCCGAACACAAACCAGCACGTTTCAACCGCAACCCAACAACTTTTAAGACAGCAGCGACAGGAAGAGATTCAATGAGAGGAGAAAAGAAAATGAATAAAGGCGTCGTTCTCGGTGACTAATAAAGGCCGAACACAAAGCAAGCACGTTTCAACCGCAACCCAAACAATTTTAAGACAGCAACTACAGGTAAGACAGCAGCGACAGGGAGAAATTCAAATGAGAGGAGAAAAGAAAATGAACAAAGGCGTCGTTCTCGGTGACTAATACGCACTATCCTTAATCGTCGTTAACTTATTAACCGCAATCAAACTATCAACCATTAATACAAGGAAGGAGAGCCCAGGATGATTAAGCAGACAAAAAAACAGCGCGGCGTCATCGTGGGCGACTAGCGCAAATTTCAAACCCGATTCCACTCAAACAAAGCGGCCAGTGAAATCAGTTCCTCAGGGAAAGAAAGGAGAAAATAAAATGAACAAAGGCGTCGTTCTCGGTGACTAACATGGCCACCAAAAATCACCAGGTGTAGTGTCTCTCAAGCTACTTTACCGAGGTAAAAGCTTCAGAGACACTACGCCCCTTGTTGACCCAACCTTTTTATTGTTTTGAAGTTTTGAAAACGAACCGGCCTCACGCACTCGCACTCATCTCGTATCGATCCAGTTTCAAATAGAGACCTCTTCTGGTAAGTCCCAGTTCGCGTGCTGCCCTGGAGATGTTGCCGCCGTGTTTGCGCAAAGCTTCGGCGATCATCTTTCGTTCGACTTCCGCCAGGGTTTCGGCGAGCGTGGCGTTTTGAATTGGCACTGTTACCGACGCCCCGCCGGCGGCGCCAATCGCGGTAACGTTAGCAGGTGGGCTGACTGACTTCATCCGCCGCAGCTCTGGTGAGAGCTGTTCGGGAGTAATGATGGTTCCATCCTCCGCACGGGCGATCACGCGCTGAACTTCGTTGCAGAGCTGGCGCACGTTGCCGGGCCAGTCCGCGACCATCAAAAGGTCGACCGCTTGAGGCGTGATTTGAATATCTCTGCGTCCGAATTTAGACGAGTAATGATTCACGTAATAGTTAACGATGGTGGGAATTTCTGAGCGGCGCTCGCGCAGGGGCGGCACACGCAGTCGAATAACATTCAGGCGGTAGTAAAGATCCTCTCGAAATCGCGCCTGAGCCACCATCTCTTCCAAATCGGTGTTAGTGGCCGCAATAATGCGGACATCGACTTTCACCGGCCGTTGCTCACCGAGCGGCTGGATCTCACCTTCCTGTAAGAACCGCAGCAGCTTTGGCTGAACATCCAGTGGCAAGTCGCCGATCTCATCGAGGAAAAGAGTGCCGCCCGCAGCCGTTCGAATAACGCCGTCCGAATCCTTGACCGCGCCGGTGAAGGCGCCACGTCGATAACCAAAAAGATAGCCTTCGGATAATTCCTTTGGTACCGCGGTACAGTTAAATGGGACGAATATCTTTTGCCGCCGTGATGAAAGCGCGTGAATCGCGCGCGCTACCAGTTCCTTGCCGGTCCCCGATTCTCCGGTCACCAGCACCGTGACATCCGACGAACGGATCTTATGAACTTCCTCGACCAGGCGGGTCATGGCCGGACTCGAGTGAATGAATCCGGGCATCAGGCTCGAACCGTTGAGCGCATTTTCCGGATCCGAACTGTGGCCGATCTGCGTACGAGCCCGCAGGGCGCAGACATCCATTCCCAATTCCACCACGCGCAACAGCGGCTCGAGCGCCAGCTCGCCCGGGAGCTGGGCGCGATCTTTTGGAGAAATCAAAAGGGTGGCAGGCACAGCGTTGGTCGATCGGAGGGTGATAATTTCGACATCATTCTTTCTCGCAAACCGCGCCCTGCCTGCATCATCTTCCGAAGCTGCGAATTGATCGGCCAAAGCGGTGCCTTCCTTGGTATCGCAACCCAGCGCCACGACGAGGCGCTGCCGTCGTTCATCTTCATCCGGCTCAAAGATCACGACGCGACGGGCGTTGGTTTCCTGCCTGATTACCGCCGCCAGCTCGCGCAGCAAAAGGGCCCGCGAAGCCACGGCCTCGGCCAGCCGCAGTGTCAGCAGTTGTGAAAGCGCGGAATGTTCGTGCCTGGTGGCGGGCGCGGTGTGCTCAAGGGCCTGCAAAGCAGCTTCGGCGGTTCCGAGATCGAGCTGGGCGCCCAGCTCTCGAAAAGTGTTAACCGCGCGCCCAAGATGTTCGGCGGCGCGATCGGGCTGGCTGATGGCGTAGGCGCGGCCAAGCTCATAATGAGCGCGCGCCGCCCGATAGCGATCGCCGAGCAGATCAAAAATGGAAACACTCCGGCCAAAGTGTTGGGCCGCCAGGTCTGCTTCGGATCGGGCCATCTCAATCAGGCCGTGGGTGCGTTGGGCCTCTCCCGCCAGCAGAAGGTCGGCCGGCGAATCAGTAATCAGGACCGCCAGTTTTTCCAGATTGGAACTACATTCGCTCGGGTTTCCGCAATCCAGGTGGGCCTGCGCCAACAACAATATTGATTCACAAATAGCCTGGCGATCGCCGATCTTTTCAGCAATCTCGAGAGCATTCTGAATGGTAGCCAGAGCGTCGGTGCTCTGCTTCATCGCCAGGAAACAACGTCCCAGGGTGCGCAGAGCCTGAGCTTCGTACCATCTGTTTCCGTTCTCTTTTGCGAGAGCTACCGCACGGTCGAGATAATTCCTGGCTTCGTTGAGGTCGCCGCGTAACATGCGCAGCTCGCCGAGCGAGTCCAGGATCATCGGTATCTGCGTATACCGGTGGTCGACTTCCGTCGCTAATGACAACGCACGCTCCAATGATTGCTGCGCGCGATCCCATTGGCCAATCAGGATAAGGTTGATGCCAAGATTGTTGTAACCGTCAGCGGCATTCGCTTTGTAATCGGTGCGCTCGTAATAAGCGACGGCCTTCTCGAGATAGGTAATTCCCTCCTGCGGGCGTTTGAGAAACCAACAGGCGCCGGCCATGTTGATATAAATTCGGCCGAGCAAATAGCGCGCAGGATGATCGCCAATCAACTTGCCGGCCTGTTCAAGGTTTTCAAGGCATGCCTCGTAATGGCCTTCCTGAACATCAGCGAGTCCCAAACCAAAGTAAGCTTCAGCCAGTCCCCGCCAGTCACCGGTTTGTCGATAATTCTCCAAGGCGCGCTGCGAATAATCTCTGGCTATCGGATATTCGCTGATGCGCCGGTATACGCGCGCGAGCGCGGCGCAAACGGCCCCCTCTTCGGCGCCTTCAGCAGGTGAATCGCGCAGGACTGCTTTTAGTAAAGCGATAGCTTTTGGATGGTCATTGTTATAGCTGTAAGCCAGCGCGATCTGCACTCGTAATGCGGTTGAGAGATGTGGCTCGAGCCTGGCGCGCGCTTCGGGCGCTTCATACATCGCAACGGCTTCAAGCGATTCCCGATAATGTCCCTGCATCTCGAGGGCAGTCGACAGAGTACATCGCGCCTGCGCAAGGAGCGTGGGATCGTTTCGCGCCTGAGCGAGAAGGGAAGTTAGCCGCGATTGAGCTTCAATAGTCAGGCCCTGATCGATTAACCCACGGACAGCAACCAATTCGCGAACCGCTGACTCAGCGGATCCTTTGGACGAACGCGAGCTAAGTCGCACGCGCTCGCGCGCGAGATCTACGACCGCATCTGCTTGTTTGCTTTCTTTGCTCAAATCGACAAGTTCCCGCGCAGGACCTGGAAGTTGACCTGGAAACTAATTTGAAAGTGTAAAACCTGAATAAAGTCTGAATAACTTCAGCTTTTCACCCTTTACTCAGAAGCGGGCCGTGGCCAGCTGAACCCTCAAAGGCGCTCGAACGAGTTGAAAATACCACAGCAAAGGTCACCCGTCCATGAAGCCGTCGCCAGCGTACGGCCGTCTGCGGGAGTGCTCGTAGGGAAGATTTGGAACCTGCCCGGCGTTTACAGATATAGCATTGACTTAAGGTCGGAGCTGAATTATTGTTTGCAAACGATGACGGGCCCCAAACGAACCTGACTAGTCTATCGGGCCGTTTGAAAGAAAAATACCTTCCTGCGGCGTTTCCAGCGCGGCAAAGATCGAAGGAGGACAAACGATGTTGCATGTCATCCAACCAATAGCAACCAGACTAGCTGGATCAATCGGAATCGTCACAGTAGTGATCGTCACGGTGCTGTTGGTGCCGGCAAGTTCACAGGCGCAGCGGCCGCGAGCCACGGCATCAGACGGCGAGGATAACCAACCTGCCTTTATCGAATTCAGAGGCGTGCGCATCGGCATGCCAACGGACGAGGCGCGCAAGAAACTGGGCACGCCGCGAGAGAAAAGCGCCGAACAGGACTTTTACGTTTTCAACGATACTCAAGCTATCCAGGTGATGTATGACAAAAAGGGCGCGGTGTCGGCAATCTCGATCGATTTCATGACGGGTGCCAACAGCATTCCATCAGCGAAAGAAGTACTCGGGTCAGACATCGAGGGCAAACCCGACGGATCCATGTTCAGGATGATTCGTTATCCCAAAGCCGGATATTGGGTTTCGTATAGTCGGACGGCTGGCAATGAACCAACGGTAACGATCATGATGCAAAGAATCGAACACTAATCGATCACACAAAGTTCGCTAAAACGAAAAAGCCAGATGAGGTTTTGCTTCATCTGGCTTATTTAATTGTTTGTCACCACTCTCAATCTAATGGCGGCCGGCTCATAAACGTCCCGCTTCTTCGATTCGCAAGTGGTTTGTCACCGAGAAAGATCCAGGCACAGTCCGGGCAGCAATGTAAGCGCGCTGAGCGTCACCTCGATTCGCGACCACGCCTTCTAAAGTTACGTGCCCGCGAGAGACGATGATGTGTATCGAGGGATTAGTGCCCAATGCATAGCGATACAATCCGCCCTGGCTAAACACGGCGCGATAGGTTCGCTGGCGTAATGAGTCATCGAATGAAGACAACGGCAGCACCTCGATCCGATTAATAACTCGGCTTACCCCGGCAATACGCGCTGTGCTATGTTCTGCATCGGACTTAGTCGTGGGCTCCACGACCTGGCCGTACAGAGTTACTGTCCCGCCGTTAACGCTGAAACTCAGATTATCAAACACCCCGTAGTACGGTAATTTGACCAACTCTTTTCGAATTTTCTGTTCGAGTTGGTTTCCGGAGCGATATTTTTGCGGAACCGAATAAGCCACTGAGGCCGCTAAGACTATTGCACCGAGAAGCGCCCAAATCCTTCCCTTGATCGATCTCATTTTCTTGCCCCCTTCATACCGTTCTACTCAGATTGAGAAGCAATTACAGTGCGCCTGGATGCTTAATCAACGTTCTAAGAACGTTGCGACCGTTGCGGTTGGGTTGCGCATTACTTGGTCGCGCGTGCTTCATATGTCCAACCGCACTGAGCGCAGGTGGTTAGCCCGGGCCGCATTTTGGCGTGACATACAACAGACTCGGTTTCGGTAAATTTGAAGCTCCGTCGGTCCCCATTACCAAATCGGCCCACGTAACTTCAAGTGATATCGATAGGGGTAAATCCGTGGACTTGTGGTGGCCCGCGAATTTGAATTTCATATAACCCTCTATGCTAGAAGCAAATCCCTCATAGTCCACAGGCGATCCGTGATGCCTGCTTCCATCGCCGAGGTGCGGACGATGAAAACGTGGTGGCCGAAACCTTCGCTACCATAATGATGTCGCCTCAACACGCAAAGGCGATGTTGCGGCATTTGGCTGAAGGCGTACAGGCATACGAGGGTAAGTTCGGAGAAATTAAGATTCCTGAAGCCTTGATCCAGCAATCAGTGGAGATAAACTTTCAGTCGGGAACGGATCGGTGATATAAGCCGCTATCAAAGCAAATGAAATCGCGCCGCCCGGTCAACTGACGTTCGGCAGACTCGACAGACCCAATGATCGCAATCGGTGAGTGAGATCGATGAAGAAAGGCGTGACTAGCGGAAAGCGACTGAACCATGAGCCGCCGGCCGTGACAGCGAAGTTCGGATGGCGGTACCACCACATCGGGATTCCACACACGCAGCCTCATGCTCAGGAGCATCATGTCGCGCACCTCGGGGTTCACGTCGCCGGTTTTGAGACCAGTCCCTACGGGATCGAGTGGATCCGGTTCGAACCGCATTGTCGCGTGCCCGAGATCGTCAGAATCGTTCCGCACATCGCCTTTGCCGTCGACGATTTGGACGAAGCCCTAAAAGGTAGGGAGATTTTGATCGCACCGACCGAACCATCGGCTGGAGTTCGTGTTGCGTTCGTACTTGACGATGGAGCACCGGTTGAGCTGCTACAGTTTTACACGGCCAAGGCGGACCGGAGCGGCCGGAAGCGTGTTTAGCCCCACACTTTTACCCCACTATCCTCCTCTTGCATCATTGGGGATTGACAAGTGGGACAATCCCTCTTTCACCCGCCAAAACTATAGCCGGCAAATCAGCAGCTCTCGTTCATAGATCATTTCCGGCGGCAGCCGATCATGTAAATCGAGAAACAGTTCTTCATGGCCGAGCACTTCCTGCCGCCAGTCGTCGCGGACAAACGCCTGCAGTTCTTCAAATTTGTCTTTGGAAAAATTCAGACCATGCCACTCGATGTCTTCGTACCGGGGCATCCATCCAATTGGAGTTTCCTGTCCCAGGGTGCGGCCGTGTGCGCGATCGACGACCCACTTCAGCACGCGCATATTTTCGCTGAAGCCCGGCCATATAAAATTTCCGTCCTTGTCCTTCCGAAACCAGTTCACGTGAAACACCCGAGGAGTTTCGCTAAGCGAACGCTGCATGAGAATCCAATGACGAAAATAATCACCCATGTGATAGCCGCAAAAAGGCAGCATCGCCATCGGATCGCGGCGCACCTTGCCGATGGTCCCGAACGCCGCCGCCGTCATCTCTGAGCCCATCGTCGCACCCATGTAAACACCCGCCGTCCAGTTGAATCCCTGATATACGAGCGGCATGGTCGTAGCGCGACGTCCGCCGAAGATGATCGCGCTGATTGGTACGCCGTTCGGGTTTTCCCAATCAGGATCGATTGTCGGACACTGCTTCGCCGGCGCCGTGAAGCGGGCATTTGGGTGCGCGGCCTTCGCGCCGGTCTCCTTCCCAATCTCCGGAGTCCACTTGTTACCTTGCCAATCCAGGCATTCCCCTGGCGGTTCATCGGTCATGCCTTCCCACCAAACGCCGCCTTCGGGAGTCAGCGCTACGTTCGTGAATATCGAATTCGTCGCCAGAGTCGCCATCGCGTTTGGATTCGTCTTCACAGAGGTGCCCGGCGCCACGCCAAAGAAGCCGGCTTCCGGATTGATCGCATGCAAGCGTCCATTCGCGTCGGGTTTGATCCAGGCGATGTCGTCACCCACTGTCCATACTTTCCAGCCTTCGAAGCCGGGCGGTGGAATCAGCATGGCAAAATTTGTTTTCCCGCAGGCGCTGGGAAATGCAGCCGTGACGTAAGTCTTCTCGCCTTGCGGATTCTCCACGCCCACGATCAGCATGTGCTCTGCCATCCAGCCTTCATCACGGGCAATGTTTGAAGCAATGCGGAGCGCGAAACATTTCTTGCCCAGCAGGGCGTTGCCGCCATAACCCGATCCGTAAGACCAAATCTCGCGCGTCTCGGGAAAATGAACGATGTACTTTTCTTTATTGCAGGGCCAGGGTACATCCTTCTCGCCGGGCTCGAGCGGCACGCCTATCGAATGCATGCAGGGCACTACGCGTTTGTAGTCTTTATCGATCTCGGCGTAAACGGGCAAACCGATCCGCGCCATGATGCGCATATTGACGACGACGTAAGGCGAGTCAGTAAGCTGCACGCCGATCTGCGACATCGGCGACCCAATCGGGCCCATGCTGAACGGCAACACGTACATCGTGCGCCCGCGCATTGAACCGTCGAAGAGGTCTTTCAACTTTCGCCGCATTGCAAACGGCTCTTCCCAGTTGTTGGTTGGACCGGCAGCATCTTTGGAGAGTGAACAAATAAAAGTGCGGTCTTCGACGCGGGCGACGTCGCTCGGGTGAGAACGGGCGTAATAGCAGCCCGGCCAAAGCTTTTCATTGAGCTTGATGAAGGTGCCGCTCTCGACCATTTGTCCTTTGAGCATTTCGTCTTCGGCTAGGGAGCCGTCGACCCAGTGAATGGCTTCGGGTTTGGTCAAGGTGGCCATCTTCTCAACCCAGTTGAGCAGATGGACATTGGTGCTCAATGGCGCCGACGGATCGCGTCCAATTGTTTTTTGCGCAGGAGAACTCATCTTTGCTCCGATCGTGATTATGAACAGCGGTATTTGCGAAGTATTAAGTCTTAGTCTTACATCAGAGAAGTAGGAGAATCAAGTTGAATAGTCCGCGAAGCGGACGCCGGCATAAAACCGGGGCGTGAGCCCCAGGATCAGGCCACCCAGCCAAGATTCAAGCCCGCAGAGCGGGGAGGGCATGATCGAATTACGGCTGTTGCCCGCTCCGCGAGTTGGGCTCAGTGGCTCACGGCTCAAAAGGTTTTGCCTTTTGTAGAACGCGTCTGCTATTTAGCATAGCTAATGGTTCGCAAACCCGGCAGAGAAGCCTTCACCAGCAGAGAATGGCGGCTGATCCAACGGCTGAACACACCGGCTAAAGTACAACGCTGGCTGACATCGTTACCTTATAACTGGGAGCGGAAGGGCGGGACGATGCGTTCCTTTCGGGAAGTCGTAAAGAGAAACGAAGCGCATTGTTTGGAAGCCGCAGTCGCCGCCGCGGTGATCCTGGAGCAGCATGGGTATCCGCCGCTGCTGCTGGATATCGAATCGTGGGATTTACTCGACCACGTGATCTTCGTTTTTCAGAAAGGCGGTTTGTGGGGTTCGATTGGCCGGTCGCGTGACATTGGCTTGCATGGCCGGAAGCCGGTGTTTAGAAATTTAAGACAGTTGGTTTGGAGTTACTTCGATCCCTACATAGACATGACCGGCCGTATCAAAGGATATGCCCTCACGAGTCTTTATAATCTGGGAGACTACGACTGGCGCTTTAATTCAAGGAACATGCACAAGATCGAAGATCACCTGCGCGCGATTCCTCATCAGAAACTGCGCTCATCGGATCGCCGTTACGAGTACTGGCACGAACGCTACAAAGATTACAAGAAACGTTATCCCCACAGATCACCAACGTATTACGGCAACCGCCAACAATGGATGTTGTAGCGCGTGTTATAATTCGCTCCAGATCAAGGAACATTTGCAATGACCTGGGTTAACACGTCGCCGCTGGTAAAGACCTACACGCTCGAGGAATTCTGGGCACTCCCTGAACCGCCCGATCACTCGAAGCTTGAACTGATTGCCGGAGTCCTTTACATGACGCCTCCCCCTGGATACGCACACGACAACGCAGTTTCCCGCCTAATCCGTCTAATTACTGCCGAGCTTATACGTCTTGGCGATCAGGGAGCACTGTTCGCGCCGCGCGCAGCGATTTGGACCAGCGATCGCACCTACCTCGAACCGGATCTTTTCTATTTGTCAAAAGACACTGAAGCCCGCCTGGACCCTGAACGGCGCACAACTGCCGATCTGGTAATCGAAGTCATCTCGCCCGGTTCCGCCATCTACGATCGAAACACAAAGGCCGATACCTATGCCGCACTCGGCGTGAATGAGTTGTGGCTGGTGGATGAAACCGAAGAAACGATCGAACGACGAACATTAGCGGGTGATCGCTATGGTGAAGGTCAAGTATTCATGAAAGGCGATCGCCTTAGAGCCGCAGTCATTTCGGGCCTTACGATCGAAGTGACGAAAGTTTTTGCAGATTAACACCTGCGTTAACGCACCTCCGCTTCATTCGTGAGGCAGCAATTCCGGTTTGTCCTTCCCGGTTTTCGTTCTCGCCTCACTAAGCATGTGAATGATTACGGAAGCGATAATGATCGCGCCGCCGATGATGGCCCAGCCTGATGGCCGTTCGCCGATAAACAGAAAAACCCAAATTGGATTCAGCACCGGCTCGACATAGCCGATGATGCCGGCGTCAAGCGAGCGCACACCGCGCGCCATCGCCAGGGTAAACAGGAGATAAGCAAATCCGATCTGCACCACGCCGAGATAACTGATGCGCGCGAAGTCGGCGGCGCTAATGCCACGTTGCCAGGCGCCGAAGAATGCCGGCGCGCAAATCAAAACCACGATCAAGTTTCCGTAGATTGCCGATGAAGCGCGGTTAACGTCTCGGGCTTTCGAATGCCGCAACAAGAGAAAGAACAGCGCAAAGCAGACGCCTGACGCAAGGGCATAAAAGTTACCTTCCAGATCGTCCGGTTTCAGCTGGCCCACGAAGAACAGCGACATGCCCCCGACACATACCGCGACCGTGATCAAATCACGCAGTCGAAACTTCTCTTTGTAGAAGAGTGGTTCGAGAATCAGCACGTAGACCGGCGCCGTGTATTGCAGGAAAATCGCATTGGCGGCCGTCGTTTTCTTTGTTGCCACCACAAAAAGGATCAGCAAAGCGGCATAAAGGATAGATGTTAACGCGCTGATGCGATTGATCCCGAACCCTTCGCGGCGCGTGAAGATGGCGATGGTGACCGCGGCCAGTAATGAACGTCCGAACGAGAGTTCGGTCGGAGACAGGTGCGTTGCTTTGATGAATAGTCCGCCGGTGCTCCAGAGGATCGCGGCGCCGAGCACCAGCAGCAGCGGCGATACGCTCGGTTTAGGGATTGAAGAAGACATTTTCCATTCGGCATTTGACATTTATCATTTGCCATTTGATTGCCGGCATTTGAAGCGCTGGCCGAGACGCGGCGACTACTTGAGTGAGCTTTTCGTTTAGTAACTTAAACGCTCCGTCCTCAGTAAATGAGAAATGGCATATGAAAAACGAGAAATGGAAAATGCTTTTCGAATCTAGTTCACGATGTCCGTCCGATTTTCTTCCGCTTGCCGGGTATTCTCAAGCTGACCCATCGTTGCCGGTTCGTTCTCTTTCAATGAGCGCAGATACTTGCCAAACTGTCCATTCCATGGAGGAATCACGACCGAGACTGCTCCTTCAGCCCGAGCCTGGCAGGCAAGACGAATCAGCGGTTTTGGTTCGCCCGTGTCAATATACCCGAACTCCTTAGTCTTTTTTCCTTCGCGCGCGCCGACATCAGAAAGTCTCTCGGCGCCGCCGAGCACGCCTACCCAACAAGTGCCGCAGGAAGCAGACCGGCATTCAACTGGAATCGGCCCTTCGATCCTTCGCGGATCGATTGCCGTCCACTCCCGCGATTGATCACTTGCCGCGCCCCAGGCGAGATCCTGACCTTCGCGCAATTTGTATTTGGCCCCCGCATCATTTTCGTCCCAGGTCACCGTCCACTGCTTGTTTATTGTTTTCAGAAAACCAAACAGGCCCTGGCTATCGTCTTTCGCGCGCTCGCGCAGGATCTGTTCAGCGGATTTCTTCGCGAGTTTGTTATCGATCGTTACGGCGCCCGGAGCCGTTTTGAAAGCTGAGAAACCGGTTTGCTGTATGGTCATGAAAGCAATGGCTGTAATGCCAACCAGGAGACTCTGGTCCTTCCTGGTTTTTTGAGCGACCGTATCTGCCACTGCCAAAATCTGATCGGCCAGAGAAGTAGCATGGGCTTTGGCTGGTGTTGTCTCGCCGGATACAAACTGAGTTGTCTGCCACTCTTGCGCTTGTCGCTCCACGGCTTCCTTTACGTGGGGCCAAAAACGATGTCCGTAGAGAAATGCATGCGAGGCGTCGATCTGGTCTTTCAATTCATACTGGCCCTGCAGGAGCAGTTGCCGCGCTAATTTCTCTCGATCGTCGGAATCCTGCAGTGCGCGAAACAGCGAGAGGGGATAAAACGCAAACCAGATCTGCGTGGCGTTGCGATCGATTTCATGAACCGATCTCATGAGCGTGGCCAGCGTGGCCGACCAGGCTTCTTCGTCGTGTTGATTTAGGAATTGTTCAAATGGAGTTTCAGTATTCATAGCTATTCAGATGGGAATGTCTCTCGTAAATGAAAACTCGAAGTTTAGCAGTTGAGAGCGGTAGTCTCAAACACGTCCTGAGCCGTAGTGAGGTCAGTACCACCTGCGTTAGCAGGTGGGTCGTAGACTCGACCCTTGAACCCACCCGCTCACGCGGGTGGTACTGACTTCGTTCTCTGTTGACAATCTCCAATTCGGTCGAGTACAAGTCGTATCAATTCGTAGGGAGAGCCATTATGGCGGAAGAAACAACTCAGAAACCAAAAGCCGGCAGGACTTTCGATAGCGCCTACGGGTTTAGTTTCAGTATCGCGGTTGGCCTGGCGTTGTTCATTGCGGGCCTGGTAATCAGCCTCACGCTCAGTGACGGCACGAGCATCGGCTTGATATTCGGAATTCCGCTGTTAGTAGCCGGTTTGGTTATTCCAATCTTCATGATGCGTGATCTCTTCAAGACGAACGAGATTAACGCTCCCTGTCCCAATTGCGGCACGACTATCAGGACTTCAGATGCTACTTTGAGGCTGAAGTGTCCCAGCTGCAGTAAAGTGATCGATATTCGCGATGAGAAGTTGTTTCTCGCCGAAGAGATCCGGTCTTAAAGACTTCACATCACGGGCAACCAGGTGCGCGTCGAGTAATCGCTAATCGTCAGGGCAAACAAAATCGCCATCCAGAAAAGCGCGGCCGCAATGATCAATCCGATGAGGCGCGGACCGTAACGCACGTGCATGAAGTAAAGAATCACGAGCGTTGCCTTGATGACGGCGATGGTTATAGCCACCACCGCATTAAGTGGGCCGGGAAAATTGAAATAGGCGACGTATGCCGTCAAGCCAGTGCCCATTAGCAGCGCCAGAAAAATCAATATGTAAACTCGCGGATAAACTATGTGCTCGCTCATAAGGCAGAGGTCGGAGATCAGAGATCAGAAGTCAGAGATCAGAAGTCAATAAAAACTAAATCGGCAATCCAAAATCAAAAATCGCAAATCACCTCATGTGTCCTTCCAAATGGCGGCCCAGCAAATAGAGCAAGGGAAACAGAAAGATCCAGACGATGTCTACAAAGTGCCAGTACAGCCCCGAAATCTCGATCGGCGAATAATATTCAGGCCCGAAGCGCCCACGGTAAGCGAAAATCGTCATCACCGTTAACAGACCGACGCCGATAATCATGTGCAGCGCGTGCATGCCCGTCATCGCGAAGTAAATCCAGAAGAACAATTCGACGTTGTGGACAGTCGCCCCAGGGACGAGATGCAGCTTATGCTCGTTCGCTTCTTCACCGGGCTGGGCGACTTCAGGGTTGTAGGGATGGCCGGGAATTAATTGACCAGGAATCAGTTTGTCAACGTACTTGTCGCGATATTCAATGCCCTTGATTCCCAGAAAGGTTAGACCCAGCACGATTGTCAGAACCAGACAAACAATTGAGTTTCGGCGCTTTCCGACTTGCGTAAAGAAAACGGCCATCGCCATGGTGAAACTGCTGAAAATCAGCACTACGGTATTGATGGCGCCGAGTTTGATGTCCAGGTGATTGCTCGCGGTCGCGAAAGCTTCCGGATACTCGTAGCGATAAAGCGTATAGGCCATGAACATGCCGCCAAAAAACATGATCTCGGTGACCAGAAATACCCACATGCCCAGCGTGCCCGCCTCGCGCTGCTGCTCCATGTTTTCGAAATGATGCTGCAGCGCGCGGTGCGCGGTTGCGTCGTGTGTTGTAGCTAGTCCCTCAGGCATAATCTGGAATTGCAAATTGAAAATTGGAAATTGAAAAGTTCAAAGTGATACTAATAACTACGCATAGCGAAATTTGAAATTTTCACTTTGCACTTTCCTCTTATGTTTCTAATGGTTGTTGTCGCTCAAACCTCCCCACAATTTGCTTATGCTCCGGTGAAGCAAACTCGTATGCTTCCTGCGTCACGATCGGGGTGGTAATGAAATTCTGAGTCGGTGGCGGTGAGGAAGTCTGCCATTCGAGTCCCGGCAAATGCCACGGATTTGCGTCCGCAATTCGTCCGTAGCGCAGCGACCACGCCAGATAGACAAGCGGGATTAACAATCCCACGCCGAGAATCGAGGCGCCCGCCGTCGACAGAACGTGCAGCACCTGCCAGGACACCAAATCTGCGGGGTAGGTGTGATAGCGGCGCGGCATGCCCATGTAACCCAGCACGAACTGCGGGGAAAACGTCAGATTGAACCCCACAAAAACAATCAAAGCCGAGAAGCGGCCCCACCCTTCGGGATACATGCGCCCGCTAATCTTCGGCCACCAGTAATGCAGTCCTCCCAGATAAGCGAGCAGCGTCCCGCCGACCATGATGTAGTGAAAGTGCGCCACGATGAAGTACGTGTCACTCAAATGCACGTCCGTTGCCAGCGCGGCCAGAAACATCCCCGTCATCCCGCCAATTGTGAAGAGGCCAATGAAACCGAGCGCATAAAGCATCGGCGTCTCGTATGAAATCGAACTCTTGTAAAGCGTGGCGGTCCAGTTAAAGACCTTAATCGCCGAGGGAATCGCGACGGTGAAACTCAAAAACGAAAAAATCATCCCGGCATACACCGACTGGCTGGCGACGAACATGTGATGTCCCCAAACCAAAAAGCCGAGGACGGCGATGGCCAGGCTCGAGAACGCCACGAACTTGTAACCGAAGATGTTCTTGCGCGAAAAATTCGCGATGAGCTCGCTGACGACACCCATGGCCGGCAGCACCATGATGTAAACCGCCGGGTGCGAATAAAACCAGAACAGGTGTTGGAATAAGACCGGGTCGCCGCCGGCTGCCGGATCGAAAATGCCGATATGGGCAAGCCGTTCAAACGAGACCAGGAGAAGCGTGATCGCGATAACGGGCGTACCCAGGATCATGATCAGGCTGGTGGCATAGTGTGACCAGATGAAAAGCGGCAGGCGATACCAGGTCATGCCCGGCGCGCGCATCGTGTGAATCGTAACGATGAAATTCAGGCCCGTAAGAATCGACGAAAAACCGCTGATGAAAACACCGACACCCGTGGTGACCACATAAGAATTCGAAAACGTAGTGCTGTAAGGAACGTAGAAAGTCCAGCCCGTATCGACCCCGCCGGCGAGCAGCGCGTAGATCGTGATGACGCCGGCAATCATGTAGATGTACCAGCTCAGCAGATTGATGCGCGGAAAGGCAAGGTCCTTCGCGCCAATCATCATCGGCACAAGAAAATTTCCCAGCGTCGCCGGAATCGACGGGATCAGGAAGAAAAAGACCATAATGATCCCGTGCTGAGTGAACATTTTGTTGTAAGTGCTTGCTTGAACCAGATCGCCCTGCGGACTCAGCAACTCGAGACGGATGGCCATGGCGTAGAGGCTGCCGATAAAGAAAAAGAAACTGACCCCGCCGAGATAAAGGATGGCAATGCGCTTATGATCTTTCGTCAGCAACCACGACTTAATGCCGTGTTCGGCGGTCAGGTAATTAGTGCGCGGTGGTTTTGGTATTTCGAATTCTTCCATGCTCTTTAAAACAATTCTTTGTTTAGAGTCGGGCTACTGCCCGACTTCCTGGTTTCTGCTTCTCAAACGGCGGGCGGTAGCCCGCCTCTAAACAAAACTGAATAAGCTAATAGATCCGCTTCTAAAAGATCATTTGCGCGGCGAACCGAATGGCGTTGCGCTCGGCTTCGCATTCATGTTCGCCGGCGGTTTCGCCGTTGGCGTCTCAGGCTTAGTTGTCGACAACGACTTCACATATGCCACCAGTTGCAAAAGCTGCTCTTCATTCACCTGGCCCTGGAACGACGGCATGATCGGTCCGAATCCGGAAACAATTTTTGCCTGGGGATTTAAGATCGATTCGCGCACGTAGGCCTCATCGGCGGTCACACTTTGCGAGTTATTCAGCACAACTTTGCTGCCAAAAACTCCGAGCAGCGCCGGCCCCCGCCCACCTTCAGCATTGGCGCCATGACACGTCACGCAGCCGAGCGATTCGTACATTTGCCGGCCGGCAGTTGCCGGCGACTCTGAATTGATATTTCCACTAAGCCAGTTATCAAAATCAGTTGGCTCCATCACGGTGACCCAGCCGCCCATCCCCGAATGGTTCATGCCGCAGTACTCCGCGCAGAAAAAATGATATCGACCGGGCTTGGTCGCTTCGAACCATTCGCTTGTGTATTTGCCGGGCACCACGTCAGCCTTAATGCGAAACGCGGGCACGAAAACGTCATGAATCACGTCTTCGGTGGTCATAATCAATTTGATCTTGCGGCCGACGGGAATATGCAGTTCGTTAATTTCGCGCTGTCCGGTGGCGTGCTGGAACTTCCACATCCACTGCTTGCCGACGACATAAACTTCCAGCGCATTTTGCGGCGGGCGATATTCGGCGAAATAAAGTTTTGCCCCCCAGACAAAGATGCTCATCGCGATCAGCAGAGGGATGACCGACCACAAAGTCTCGAGTTTCATCGAGCCTTCAATCGGTCTTGGGATCTCGAAAGGGTTGCGGCGTCGATAGCGAATGACAAAGAACAGCACGACGGCCGAAATCAGCAACGTGAAAAAAACCGTGACGCCGGAGATATAGAAATACAACGCGTCCACTTCACCCGACAGGGTTGATGCGCTCTCGGGAACTATTGGAAATGACGACTGCATGTGATCTTAAGCGCGAACGTCAGCGAAAATCTTCAAATCAAGTTTTGTCCAATCCTGGCGATTCAGGTGTTCGATCTAAGTCTTCGTTCGATCTATAAGTTCAGCCGGTTACGCCTTCGTCGATGTTCAGAGTCTTTTCTCATCTAAGTCTTCGTTCGATCTAAGTCTTCGTCGATCTAAGTCTTCGTCGATCTTTAAGTCTTCTTCGTCTTTGTCTTCTTTGATCTAAATCCTCTTCTTGAATCTGGAATCTTGAATTTGAAATCTGAAATAATCTGAAATGTTTCACTGTTAGCCGCCCTAAATCACGATCGGGCTTCTGATAAAGCGGCCCGCCCGCCCCGCCTTCGCAAAACCAACAGCAGCCCGATGATCAAAAAGACCGTCACAACTCCTCCCAATCGCACGATGTTCATGACCACCGCGCCATATTTTCCCGTTGCTGGATCATAGTGATAGCAATAAAGCATCAAGGCGTCGACCGGCGTGCCGATCTTGTTTTGCGATGACTCAACCAATGCCAGGCGCAGATCCTTCGGCGAATACTCGATGCCGTAAAAATAATTTGCAATTTTTCCTTCGGGTGTCAGCACCATAATGCCGCTGGCATGCGCGAACTGTTTTGTTTGTTCGTCCCAGACGTAACGAAATCCAACTGCCTCAGTGAGTCGCTTGATGTTCGCTTCATCACCGGTCAAAAAATGCCAGCCCGTTTCCACGCCCGACCGGTTGTACGCTTTAACATAAGTATCCTTCTTGGCAGCAGCGAGTGATGGCGTTTCCCGCGGATCAAAGCTGACCGTGACAACTTCAAACTGGTCCCCGATATTGAAGGCGACTTGTTTGAACGAGCCCAGCATTCCATTCAAAACCTGCGTGCAAAGCATCGGGCAGCTGTAATAGACGAGCGACAGCACCACGGGTTTCTTGCCGAAGAACTGACCGAGGTGAACTTCGCGGCCCTGCTCGTCTTTGAATACCGCGTCGAGCGGAACCTGTTCATTCAACCTTTGGTCGAGGCCGACCTGCTTCAAAACCGGCGGCAGTCCGGTTGATGTCTGTCCGGTTTGCGTTCCACCGCCGTAAAGCGGCGAGTTGGCTTGCGGCATTCCCGGCTGACCGAGGACCGGAAGGCAGAAGGCAGAAAGCAGAAGGCAGAAAGCAGTAAGCAGTATGTAGAAGGCAGAAGGCAAAAAGCAGAAGGCAGAGTGCGGAAAGCCGATATAACTGATATCAAGTTTTGTGATTGGTATCTTCTGCATATTTGTTTTCGTATGCCTACTGCCTACTGCCTACTGCCTACTGCCTACTGCCTACTGCCTTCTGTCCTCTCGCCGGCAATCCCTGCTTCAAAATCTCTTCCTTCGCTTTTTCGATCGGCATGCCATAAGGCTGGCCGTTTTGATCGACGGGTCCATTCTTCAGCGTCTTACTCCACTGTTCGCGCACTTCATTGATTTCCCACAGCGGACTCTTTGGCGCTTCAGCCTGATGCGCGCGAATCGCCGGCCCTTCCTGCTCCGTGGGTTCCGGCGTCGCGGTCTTGCCTAGTCCTTCAGCAAATCCCGGCGCGCCCTGCAGTCGAGGCTCCGGCGGCAGCCGTTCTTTGTCGGTGAATGCCATTGGCGAGCGTTTTGGCTCAGTGGTTCGCGAAGCAAGCAGGTCAAACATTCCCCACATCAGCAGGCATGAGGCCGCTAACAAAACGAACAAGGCGATCGCGAACCGCACGACACCCCCAATATGTACCTCACCGGTTTCGTGAGTGACGTCGACGTTCTTGATGTATGAAACATCCGGCGTTTCAGTCACGTGGCTTTTGTCATTCGAATTATTCATACCAAACAATGATTCGCACTTTTTGAAATCAACTCTCTCCGACCTCGTGCTCCAGGTGCGTGGGATGAAGCGCGCTTGCCAGCTGCGGATCGTTGAGCGGAATCAAAGCCCGCTTTTGCAATTGCCAGGTAAAAGTGGCAAGCCATAATCCACCCAGCGCAAACGGGGCCAGGAGATCCATCCAGCTCAAATGAAATCGATCGCGATTAAACGTTGGCTCGATCAGCCAAATTACGTCTGCCACACGCATTACCAGTATCAGCAAAACCAGAATCGCGAGCTTCTGCGAACTCGCCTTGGTCGCCCGAGACAGCAACGCCAGAAACGGAAACGCGAATTGCAGAATAGCAATCATCACCGCTATGACGCCCCAACCGCTGTGCTTGCGGGCGACGTACCACGTGGTCTCTTCGGGAAGATTGCCTGACCAGATGATCAGATACTGCGAGAACGCAAAGTACGTCCAGAGCATTACCAGAGCCAGCAGTAAGTTTCCCAGATCATGAAAGTGCGAAGCCTTCGCAACGTGAATCATCGGCTCGCGCTGCGACAACCAGGCCATCACCATTATGGTGAATGCCAGGCCGCTCATCGTCCACGCAGCGACAAAAAGGAATCCAAAGATTGTTGAGGACCACGACGGATCCAGGGACATGACCCAGTCGATCGAAGCAAAAGTCACCGTCAATACAAACAACACCAGGCCCGGACCGCTGATCACGCGCATGCGCCTGCCGGTCCTGGGATCGGCAGTGCGATCCTGCTCAAGAGACAGCCAGTTGAGGGTAATTGCCAGCAGCGACCAGATCGCAAAGTAGACTGCGGCGCGCGTCAGAAAAAACGATGGATTCAGATAATGCGCCGCCTTCGCATAGAGCGCCGGGCTTTCGCTCATCGCGGGGATATTAGTCCAGACATAAATATGTCTTAGTCCGATAGCCACGGGAACGAAGAGGATTAAGACCAGCGGGAGCGTGCGGGTTGATGCTTCCAGTACGCGACGAATCACCACTCCCCATGCACCCCCGGTCAGATGCTGCAACATCAACAGCGCCAAACTGCCGAGCGTGATTCCGGTCCAGAAGATGAAGCCGACAAGATAAGCATGGAAGAACTGATTGGGATCAAGGATTAATCCCACAAAGAGAATCAGAAGAAGCAGCATACCAACGATCAGCGCAATCATGCTCACGCGTCGAAGTTGGTCTGGTGGTGTGTAGGCCGACTGAATCATTTGGGTTGTCTTGAATGTTCCCTTTCCCTTTGGGAGAGGGTTAGGGTGAGGCCGAAGGCAGTCGAAGGATAGTACTCTCCCCTTAGCTTCGCCCCTCACCCCTGCCCTCTCCCAGAGGGAGAGGGAGTCAAGTAGTTTTCGTACTGATCATTGTCCCTGTTTCATTTGACTCAACTGCAACGCTCTGATGTAAGCAATGATCTTCCAGCGATCTTCGACCGGGATCTGTGACGCATAGGAAGGCATCGCGCCCCAGCCGTTGGTCATCACGTCAAAGAAATGGCCTACGGGCGCCTGCCGCAGGCGATCCTGGTGATAATTCGCTGGTGCCGGTTTGTTGAAACCGCGCCGCGCGACCATGCCATCACCGTAGCCGGTCATGCCGTGACAGACTGAACAGAAGATATTGAAGCGCTCCTGTCCGCGATCCAGCGCTTCTTTGGTGATCGGGAATGGAAACGAGTCGACATCGTCGGGATATAGCGCTGCCGCGCTGGTTCCGGAAACCGGAGCCGCTGGCAATCTGCTGGCCGGCGCGGTTGATGACGTTCCCATCGGCTGCGCCAGGACAGGGCCCGGTTGATTATTCGCAATCGCTTTCTTTCCCAAATAGAGTTCGCGATCCGCGCGCAAAAATCCGCGCGGCACCGCACCCTCGACCAGCGGCCGCGATGAGATTCCGTCCTTGTAAAATCGGCTCTCGCGATAAACGAGCGCCTTTGGCTGGTCCTGCATGTCACGGCGACAGCCCACCGCCAGAAGGCAGAAGGCAGAAAGCAGAAGGCAGAAAAATGCTTGCCGACGTGACGCGATTGCTGACACTTCAGAGAAATAGTCTGCCTTCTGCCTTCTGCCTACTGCCTTCTGTTCTTCACAGCTCCACATCACAAACATCCCTGGCTTCCAGGCTCCTTAGGAATCGCATTGCTTCGTCGTGATCGAATTTCGGATCCTTTGATTCAATCACCAGAAAGAAACTATCGCGGGTGGCGAGCGCAAAATTGGGCGCGTTGAAAACCGGATGATAGGGTTGCGGCAACTTGTTCAGCGCCAGCATACCGAGCACCGCCGCAAACGCCGCCGCCAGCACCGTGCATTCAAAAGTGATCGGAATGAACGCCGGCCAACTGTTGAAAGGCTTGCCGCCGACGTTGATGGGATAGTCGATCACTTCCATCCAGTACTGCATAAAAAATCCGGCCAGGGCGCCGATGATGCCGCCAACTAAAACGATTAGCGGCAGGCTCGTGCGCGTGAATCCGATCGCTTCCGACAATTCTTCGATCGGAAAAGGCGAATAGCCATTGATTCTTCGATAGCCCGCCGCATAGGTCTCACGTGCCGCCGCGACCAGATCAGTCGGATTATCGAACTGGGCCATTACGCCGTAAAGATGTAACTTGCTATCTTTCATCAGAATCGTTGGTTTTTGTCAGTCGTCAGTGGTTAGTTGTCAGTTGTACTTCTGAAGACGTGACGCGTAACGTCGCCGGGCGAACAACTAACCACTGACGACTAACCACTGACTATTCTTCAACCTCCGCTTCCGGCAAGATCGTCCGCATTTCGAAAATCGAGATCATGGGCAGGAAGCGAATAAACAGAAACAGCAGGGTAAAGAAAAACCCGATCGTGCCGATGAACATCGTCCAGTCCCATTGCGTCGGCTGATAAAAACCCCACGACGACGGCAGAAAATCCCGATGCAAACTTGTAACTACGATTACAAACCGCTCGAGCCACATGCCGATGCTCACGACAATCGAAATCAACCACAGCACCAGGAGATTCGAACGAACGCGCTTGATCCACAGAAACTGTGGCGTGATTCCATTGCAGAGAATCAGCGCCCAGTAGTAATGCGCGTACGGCCCATGCATGCGATTCCAGATCATGAAAGCTTCGTTCGGATTGCCGCTGTACCAACCGAAGAAAGCTTCGATCATGTAGCCGTAGGAGACGATTAGCCCGGTGGCCAACATCACCTTCGCCATGTTGTGCATGTGGCGCATGGTGATAAAGCTTTCCAGCCCATAGAACCTACGCAGAGGGATCGTCAGAATCAAGACCATCGCAAAGCCCGCGTAAATCGCGCCGGCAACGAAGTACGGCGGAAAGATCGTTGCGTGCCAGCCGGGGATAATGCCGATCGAAAAATCGAAACTGACAATCGTGTGTACTGAGAGGACGAGCGGCGTCGCCAATCCCGCCAGCAGCAGGTAGGCCATTTCATATCGATGCCAGTGGCGGGCTGAGCCTCGCCAGCCCATAGCCAGCATGCCGTAAATGATCGCGAAGCCTTTGCTCCGGGCGCGATCGCGCAGGGTCGCGAAATCCGGAATCAGCCCGACGAACCAGAACATGGCCGAGACCGTCGCGTAAGTCGAAACCGCGAACACGTCCCACATCAAAGGGCTGCGAAACTGCGGCCAGATGCTCATCGTGTTCGGATAAGGAAACAGCCAGTAAGCAAGCCACGGCCGGCCCAGGTGCATGATCGGAAAAATTCCCGCCTGGGCTACTGCGAACAATGTCATCGCTTCGGCAAAACGATTGATCGACGTGCGCCATTTCTGTCGCAGCAAAAGCAGGATGGCGGAGATCAAAGTTCCCGCATGGCCGATTCCGATCCACCAGACGAAATTGATGATCGCGAATCCCCATCCGACCGGCTGGTTGATTCCCCAAAGCCCGATGCCGTTGAAAAGCAGATTCGTGATCGTCAGCAGCAGCAGTTGAAAGATGGCGAACGAGATCGCAAAGCCGATGAACCAGCCAATTGGCGTCTTGCGCTTCAGCACGATCGCGCTGATCTTGTCGGTGACCGAGCCAAAGGTCAGCTCAGTCCCCACGACCGGATGCGTCGCGTGAATTGATAAATGGCGATCGTCGCGTTCGTCCATTAGAACAACCTGTGCTTTGAACTTCGTACTTTGTGCTTTGCCTTCTTGCCCTCAGAGTTTTGTTCAACCGAGGCCAGCATCAAGTTCAAAGTACAAAGAACAAAGTACCAAGCACAAAAAACGAATCTCAATCTCCGTTCAAGATTTCAATTCCGGATTCGGATTCCTTAACGCCGACAAATACGTCGTCCTTGGCCGTGTATTCAAATCACCCAGCAACGAATAATCTCGTTCCAGCGCTTTTAGCTTCGATACCCGGCTGTTTGGATCGTTAATGTTGCCGAAGACAATTGCTTCTGTCGGACAAACTGCCTGACAGGCGGTCACGATCTCGCCGTCGCGCACGGCGCGGCCTTCGATTTCGGATTGAATCTTGGCCGCCTGGATGCGCTGCACGCAGTAAGTGCATTTCTCCATCACCCCGCGGCTGCGCACTGACACATCCGGATTGCGCATCAACTGATAGGTCGGCGTCTCCCAATCCTGATACAGTAAGAAGTTGAAGCGGCGTACTTTGTACGGACAGTTGTTCGAACAATAACGCGTCCCCACACAGCGGTTGTAGACCATGTCGTTGAGGCCTTCCGCGCTGTGCACCGTCGCATGGACGGGGCAGACAGGCTCGCACGGCGCGTTCTCGCAATGCATGCAGGGAACCGGTTGAAAGAAAGGTCCCTCAGGTTTTTCGGGTTCGCCTTTGTAGTAAGCATCGATGCGAATCCAGTTCATCTCGCGGCTACGCGACACCTGTTCCTTGCCGACAATGGGGATGTTGTTCTCTGCCTGGCAGGCAAGCGCGCACGCATTGCAGCCGACACAACTGCCGAGGTCAATCGACATACCCCAGGCGTAACCATTGCCCTGGTTCTGGTAATCGTAATCGGGATAGAGCGAGAGATCGTGCAGCTCTTTCTGTTTCTTCTCGCGCTCTTCGCGCAGGTGATCTTTGTCGTTCAGATATTCTGCGAGGGAACTCTCGCGCAAAAGATCTCGGCCTTCCATTGAGAAGTGGACCTGCGTGGCAGCGAGTTGGTATTGCCCGCCGGTCTTTCGCACTTCGACGCCGGCAGCAGACCACGGCGCATCCGAAGTGCGAATGTGGTAAGCGTTGAAGCCGAGATCGTTGCCGACGCGGCCCGCGCGCGTACGTCCATAGCCAAGTTGAATCGTGATCACATCATCCGGTTGACCCGGCATCACCCACGCGGGAACCGCTTTGCTGATAGCCCGGCCGTTTAGTTTCAATTCGATCGTGTCGACGAAAGCCTCGCCGCCTTTTTTCTCTTGCTCGTAATTCGGTTCCGACAAACCGAGTTTCTTCGCAGTGTTCGGACTGACAAGCGCGACATTGTCCCAGGTAAGTTTCGTCAAAGGCTTGGGTAGCTCCTGTAACCAGCCGTTGTTGGCAAAACGCCCGTCGAAGATAGTTGAGTCAATTCTGAAGACGAGTTCGTATGAGCCCTCCCTCACCGCCCCGACCCCAGCCGGGCTGCCCGTCTGGGGACCCCGCGTCGGGCTATTGGCGTTAAGCGCGCTGGCCCAGTCTGATTTCAACCCAACTGTCTTCGCCGATAACGCGGTGTTCGGAATAAAACCGTCATTCAAACACCTTCGCCACCAGGATTCGAAGTCTGCAACAGGATTGGGAGAGGGGCTCGGCAACGGGAGCGGTTTAGCTGAGTTTGCCTGGCCGACGCCAACAATCGTCAGCGGGACCCCTGGCTTTTGTTGATTGCTCGCGGGTGGATTGGATCGCCAGTAGTCCCGCACAATGTCATACGGCTTGCGATCGTAGTTGTCACTGAACAGCGACAGGACTTCGTGGGCGGTCTTGCCTTCATAAAGTGGCGCGATCAAAGGCTGCACGATCGTCACCGTGCCGTCGTAGGTGCGCGCATCGCTCCATGATTCGAGATAATGCGCCTCGGGAATATGCCAGTGACAGAAGTCGGAAGTTTCGTCGTGGTAAAGACTGAGGTGCGCGCGCAGATTGACCTTGTTCAGCCGATCAAAATCAAGTCTCAGATCTGCAGGCGTGTTATAAGCCGGATTGCCGCCCAGAATGATCAGTACTTCAACTTTGCCGGCGTCGATGTCCGCAACCAGTTCGCGCAGCGATTGAGTTTGATCGACTGAGTTGGCCTCGATTGGATCGGTGTAGAAGACCGTCTTGCCGACGTTGCCCAACAGGTAATTCGCCTCATGGGCAAAAGCGTGGATAACTGGCGGCTGGTCATCACCCACGATTACAATTGAAGCCCCTTTAAATTGTTGCGTGTCACGCGAAATTGCGTTCACCCAAGTGGCGAAACCATCGGTGGGTCGCGCTGTGTTTGCTATTGCGAACGCAATCGTCTCCATCTCGCTCGGCTTGACCGAAAACCGATGATCAGCGTTGGCTCCCGTCGTCGTCGGCGTACTCTCGATGACATACAAGCGGTTCATCTCGGGCGGACCAACTTTGACTCCCGTTGGTTCAGTGATCAGAGGTACCGGGATTACGCTAACTGTAGGTCGCCGCTTGGCGGCAAAGTCGCGCGCGTACCGAAGTGAGCCAGGCATCGCCGCCAGAAAATCTGATCCAATCGAAAGAATGCGATCGGCTTTGCTGAAGTCGTAAATCGTGTTCACGTCCTGGCCGAACGCCATCATCGCGGCGGCGCGCGCGTTGTCGCGATTGACCGGCTCGTATTGATGCCACTTCGCTTCGGGAAAGTCGGTGAGGATCTGTTTCATCTGCGCCGCGAGCGTTGGCGAAGTGATAGTTTCAGTTAAAAAGCGCAGGCCGGCGCCTTTCTTCGTTTTCAGTCCATCGTTTTCACGATCGATCAATCCGCGAATTTCCGCGACGAACTGCGTCCACGGCCGCGTCTCTCCGCGAAAGACAGGTGTTTGTGAGCGATCTGGATCGTAAAGCGTGAGAATCGACGCCTGCGAAAAAATGTCCGTTGCGCTCGAACCTTTATCTCCGTCGGCGCTCCGATTGTTTGGGTGGTCGGGATTACCTTCGATCTTGGTGGGCCGTCCTTCGTTACTGCGCACCAAAACCGGCGTTGCTATTCCACTTAAAGAGAATGCGGTCGCGAAATAGAGGCCGCGGCCGGGAACTTCTTCTTCGGGTTGTTTGACGTAAGGAACAATCTTCTCAGGTGGTTGAATCACGCAGCCGCTCAGACCCGCGAGGGCCAGCGACGCACCCATCAATTTCAAAAACGTTCTGCGCTCAAAAGGATCGTTCCACTCTTCCGCTTGCTGCGGAAACTCGCGGCGCACAAATTCTTCAAAGACCGGCGAGTCGGCGAGTTCGTCGAGACTGCGCCAATACCGCTTACCTGTCGCAGAGAGGTCAGTACCATCCGCGTAAGCGGATGGGTCCGTTGTCGATCCACCTGCTGACGGAGGCGGTTCCGACAAGATGCGGTCACGCAGCAACTTGAAATTTATGTGACGGTCGCTATTCATGTTACCTAATGGAGTCAGTACCATCCGCGTGAGCAGATGGGTCAAGCACTCAACCTTTGCTTTACCGATTAACCCACCTGCTTACGCAGGTGGTACTGACCTCATCGCGCACGCAGCATCATTCATCGATGACAAGTCGAACAGCTCGTCATCACACTCAACTTGGTTCCTGCCGGGACTTGAATCCGATATTCCTTCACCAGATCTCGTCCCTGTTTAATCTCGTCCTTAGTGGAATTTCGTGGCCGCCATTCCATATCGAAGACTTTGTCTTTGGGCCGCACGAAATTTTCGGGATTGCGATGGCACTCCAAACACCATTCCATTTGCAGCGACACGGCCTGAGACACAACGGGCATTTGATCGATGCGCCCATGACAGGTCGAACAGCCGACGCCTTTATTGATATGAATCGCGTGATTGAAGTAAGCGAAGTCCGGCAAGTCATGAACGCGAATCCACTCCAGCGGTTTGCCGTCTTTGAAACTGTCCCGCACCTGTTTGAGATAAGGACTGTCCGCCCAAATCTGTTTGTGGCAATTCATGCAGATCGCCGTCGAGGGTATCCCGGCTGACGCGGACGTCTCCACCGACGTGTGGCAGTAACGGCAATCGATGCCGTCATCACCCACGTGATGTTTATGACTGAACTGGATTGGTTGCTGGCGCTCGATCCACTGTCCGGTGTTCCATCCGGAACGATTGATTTCGGCCGCGACGAACAGGGCTGCGATCAAAATAAAGATTGCACCGAAAATCGTCCCGCGGGCAAGATAATTCGTGCTGTGACGGAATATCTGTGGCATCGGCGCAGAATCAGGTTACGAATCGCGAGACACTGGTGCCCGAAAAAAGCGCTAAAACAAAAACCGATTTAGTTATTGCTCAGGTCGGTACTTTAGCGAGATGGAGAGTTTTTTTCAAACTAATAATCGATTAGGTGGTACTATCCGCAGGCCTTCAAATGTTCATCGGACACTATGCTGTCGGCCTGGCAGCAAAGAAGATTGCGCCGCGCGCATCGATGGGCGCGCTCATTGCCGCGCCGATTCTGCTCGATTTGGTTTGGCCGTTCTTTCTGCTCCTCGGTTGGGAGCAGGTGGCGATCGAGCCGAACAGAAATCCATTCCTCCGGCTTGAATTTATTTCTTATCCAATTTCACATGGACTGGTTGCGGTAGCCGGTTGGGCCATTCTTTATGCTTCGGTCTATTTCGGCATTACCCGCTATCAGAAAGGCGCCCTGGTAATTTTGCTGCTGGTGTTGAGTCACTGGGTGCTTGATTACTTTGTGCATCGACCGGATCTTCCGCTCTATTCGGGCAGTCGTCAGTTTGGTCTGGGGCTCTGGAATCACCCAAAGGCAACGGTGGCGGTTGAGCTGGCGATGTTTGCTTTCGGGATTTGGATCTATCTGCGGCAAACGAGAGCGAAGGACACGTTGGGAAGCTATGCTTTCTGGGCACTCATCGGCGCCCTCTTGCTTTCATATGCGGGCGCGACGCTTGCGCCTCCGCCGCGGAGCGTGAAGGCTCTGGCGCTGGCAACCCTGATTACCTGGCTCTTCATTCCGTGGGCATGGTGGTTTGACTGCCATCGCGAAAATCGGGAGATCGTTTCCGCAACTTCCAAACCTCCTACAACGTTCGCGGGCGGCTAATCAAACCTATGATCGCGACAAAAAGTGCCGCGCCGATGATCGACCAGATAATCGGAAAATTCATTCCTCCGACAGGAATAGCCAACAATTCCGGAAGATGCAGGGCGCCTGCGAGCCATGTACCGAGTAGTGCGCCGATGAATCCAAGCGCGATCGAGACCAGGCACCCTCCATGCGAATAACCGCCTATGGCCTGGCCCAGCGAGCCACACACACCCGCGATCAAAAGTAGAAGCAGTAATTGCAGTAGCATAGCGCCCCTCCGAAATCACCTAATTTTATTTAGATTATTACCTGTACTTTACAGCGATTCCGGGTCGCGCGCCAGCCTGGCAGATCGTGACTATTTGGCAGGATCGGCTTCCGGAGAAAGGAGGGACTTCAAGCGCCGGGCTAAACGCACCCATTGCATACGGTAGGTCTTCCAGAAAGTTAACCGTAATTCAAGTTAACTATTCCAAATAGCCGCTTGGCTGTCGTATAATCGCGGAGGCCGGTAGGACTGGAGATGAATTTCTCGAAAGTCTGCCGGCCGATTGCCCTGCGATAGACACTCGGTGGCAACTCCTCGACAACACGCCACCGCTTCGGCTCACGCCAGGAGTTTCAAATTCACAAGGAGTTTAAGTTCATGTCAAAACTTTTCTCAGCGTTTCTAATCGCAATCGCGGCCTGCGCAATCGCAGTCGCGCAGGGAGGGCCGTCGCAGAGCACCGAACCGGCGAGCCAGGGAATTGCACCGAAGGTTGAAAACGGAATTGGCCGCGCGGACGTCCGCGTGTTTGATGAGTCAGGCAATCCGGTCCGAAACGCGTTCGTTAAACTGGAATCGACTCGATCGGATGGGTTCTTTTGCGAAAGCTGGGGCGGGACGGACGAGCGGGGAATTATTACCTTGCCGCCAATCCACATGGGCACCTTGAAATTCAAAGTTAAAGCCAAAGGCTACAAGCCGCAGGAATTGGAAGTGCCGGCGGTGCAACTGGGCGACCCCGTGCGGGTAACGTTAAGAAAGAAATAGCCCTGGGAGGCTCCGTAAGTGAATCGGTTTGGAGTTCCGCCTTTAGACGGTGGGGTTAGATTTCGAAGACTCTTCCGCCTGAAGGCGGCACTCCAATCTAAACACCCACCGGTTGGGCGGCCTTGTTCGGAGCGTAGTACAAAATCCGATTGCAATTATCGCAGGTAATAATTTCTTCGCCGCGCCGCACGTCCGCCATAATTTGCGGACGTAGCGACATAAAGCAGGCCATGCAGGCGCCGTTGCGCGCTTCGGCCAGGGCGACGCCATCACGAATGCGCGAGGCAATTCGTTTATAGAGAGCGCTGGTGGCTTTTGGCAATTCCGTCATCAGGCGCTCGCGTTCAGTGCGCGCCGCTTCGAGTTGTTGTTCCTGAATGCGCGCCTGCTCGTCGAAAGCCTTGAACCGCTCTTCCATATCTGCGCCCAGTCGCTCAATCTCCGGCGCTCGTTCCTTCAATTCTTTCTCGGCCTGGTCGAAGACTTCCATCTGCTCGAGTTCCTGCGTTTCAAATGCCGAGATCTGTTTGCGGGCCGCGTCGGCTTCACGAATTGCGGCCGTGTATTCGTCGGGTTTCTTGGCGGCCATCAGATTTCGATCGGCGCGCTCGGCCCGCTGCTTCTGATCGAAAATCTCTTTTTCCAGGCGGGCGCGTTCATGAAAAGCCAGGTTGCGGCGCTCTTCGAGGGCCCGAATTTCAAAGGCGCGCTGATCGAACTCTTTTTCGATCTCGGCGCGCCTGAGCGGGATGGTTTCTATTTCAGTCTGTAGTCTTTTTATGTTCGTATCGGCGTTCTGCAAAGCGATTAACTGCGCTAACTCCGCTTTCACTCTTTATCGACTCCTTGAAAGATTGGGCTTTTTGATGATGCATTCATGAACCAATAATCACACAAGGTGAGCCGCGCGCGCAAGCGATGGCCGGGGATTCTCGACAATTCACCTTGATGGCGATTCCGGCGCGTGCTATACGAAAGCATCATGCGAATCTTTAACAAATGCGCCACAAACATCGCGTATTGTGCTGTTGGAATCGTCGTATTTGCCATTGCAGCGCAGGGGCAAACACCAACCCCCACCCCCACGCCTCCAGCCAGTAATATCTACGTAATTGAGGTCAAGAGTCACCAGGGGCAATTGAAGTTTGGCGAGCCGAAGAAGATCACAACCTCAGTGGGTTACAACAACCAGCCGTCATTTTTGTCCAACGGCAAGAGTCTGCTGTACGCATCGATTCGAGACAAACAGGCAGACATATATCGCTACGATCCTGGCAGCGGCACGACCATACAAATTACCGATACGAAGGAGAGCAAGTTCTCGCCCACATTGATGCCGGATGGAAATTCGATTTCGGTGGTCCGCGTTGAAGCTGACGGCACGCAGCGCTTATGGAAGTTTCCGCTGAAGGGCGGGGATCCCTCGCTGATTCTGGAAAAGATCAAGCCGGTTGGGTATCACCTTTGGATTGACGATCACACTCTTGCGCTCTTTGTTTTGGGCACGCCGAATACTTTGCAGATTGTCGATCTCAAGTCCGGAAAGACGAACAAGGTGGCGGACAATCCAGGACGAATACTGCGTCGCATCCCCCAGCAGAACAAATTCAGCTTTGTTCATAAGATTTCCGATCGAGAATGGGTAATCAAAGAGTTCGACCTGCGGATGCAAACCAGCGCTTCGCTGACACCGACGCTGGCCGGAGTAGAGGATTACGCGTGGCTGCCGTCAGGCAGGTTGCTGATGGCTAAGGATTCGAAATTATTCGCGATCCTTCCGTTGAAGGACAAAGATTGGCAGGAGGTTGCTGACTTTAGCAAAGCCGGCTTGAAAGGAATTACGAGAATCGCGGTCAGTCCGAAAGGCGATCGGATCGCGGTGGTGGCGCGCTAACGAAAGATCAGCCGGCGCCGACGGCTTTGGCCGCGTTGATTCTCCCGCCGGTCGATATTTTTCCTCTTAGGGATGCAAGCGGATCGACCGATTTCAGAATCTTCGCGCGCAGGTCTTCAAGGGGCAGATTCGGGTTTTGCGAAAGAATTAAGGCCGCAACGCCGGAAACGAAAGGCGTGGCCATCGACGTGCCCCTTGCTTCTTTGAAGTCGTGTTCGAGCCAGGTGCTGAGAATTTCTTCGCCGGGCGCAGCAATCTGAACACTCTTCGCGCCATAGTTAGAGAACGATGCCAACTCGTCATTTCGATTCACTGCCGCCACGCTGATGACGTTGCTGAGATCGTAGCTCGCCGGGTAATGCGGCTCTCGATCGTTGTCCGAACTGGAATTGCCTGCCGCGGCGACAAACAAAATTCCTTCGTCACCGGCTTTGCGAATCACATCTTCAAGCGCGCGCGATTTGGTGGTCGAACCCCAGCTCGCCGAAATAATGCGGACGTTCACGCCGGCGCGCTTGCGATTAATGACATAGTTAATCGCTTCAATCGCATCTTTCGTGGTGCCGGACCCTTCGGCATCCAGGAATTTCAGCGGCATGATCTTCACTTTCCAATTTACGCCGGCGATTCCGACTCCATTACCGCCTTCCGCGCCGATAATGCCGGCGACATGCGTGCCGTGACCATTGTCATCCATGGGATTGCCATTGTCTTCGACGAGATTGAAACCGTGAAGATCATCAACCGGCCCTTCAGTCAAATCTTCATCTTCGTACTTCTTGATTATTTCAGGACGAGTCCAGATGTTGTTCGCCAAATCCGGATGCGAGTAATCGACGCCGCTGTCGATCACGGCGACGACAACCTGGTCACTTCCTCTGGTGACCGCCCAGGCACGCATCGCGCTAATGTCGGCGCCCGCCTTGCCGCCGTTTTGACCGGTATTGAACAATCCCCACTGTTGAAAAAACATTTCGTCGTCGGCGTGCACATGTTTGTGGCCGCCATCGTCATGATCCAGTTTTATCTCGTAATTTGGTTCCGCGTATTCCACTTCCGGCAGCGCCTTGTACTGCGCTAAAACCGTTCCGGCGTCTTTGCCATCTTCGTCTTCGATAACATCGAGGCCGTCAACCGATTCGATCCGATCTTCGACCTGATCATTAAGTTGGGCAGCAATCTTTTCAATTGCCTGCCGCGTAATTCCCGACCGAAAACGGACCAGGATTTCTGCCTTTTCGCCTTCATCATCAGTCGAGGCGCTGTCTTCATCCGCACTTTCATCTGCTTCTGGTCGCGCTGATGACGGCGCGTGCTGCACCGGCTTCCACTGTCTCTTCCAGCGGCTCATCTGACCAGCGAATGCGGCGATCAGAACCAGCACAACAGCAATTGCCAAATGTGCCCAGATGTTATTACGACCCATAATTGCACCCCGAATAACAGAAGTCAGAAGTCAGCGGTCAGAATAGGAGGCCTATTTCGTGACTTTGTGATTTGCTCCCTGAAAATTAACAAGCCTCAGGTAGCGATCAGTGGCGCGGTATTCGTACGTCTGTCCCCCCGCTTTCAATCGAATCCGCCAACCAGGCGTAATAACTTGAGCGCTCATCTCGTCTGCCAGCGGCGCCCCCAATGCGGCATCAGGAAAATCTACCGGCTCAATCGATTCATCGTTGATTTTCCCTTCATTGACGCCCAGCCGCTGCGCTAAATCAGCGCGTGCTCGATCGATCGCCGCCTGTGAAAGAGTTGTCACGCAGATTCACTCCACTATGCAGTATGAACGACTCAGGCGGCCATCGTGTTCCGGCTACTTCAGGCCGTTCGAGAATTATTCTGCGCCGAACTGACGGGTCAAACAAGATCGCCGAAGGCGTGCTGGAGCAGCGCCGCAATCACGATTGCCGCCGTCTCAGCGCGCAGCGTGCGACCGCCGAGAGTCACGATTTTCCAATCCTGCTCCCGGGCCCTTGAAATCTCGTCATCAGTCCATCCGCCTTCAGAGCCAATCAGAGCTGTTAGCTTCTCAGGACGAGAAGACAGGCCGGCGGCAAACTTTGATAATGGACTTCCATCCCGTTCAGCGAACATTAATCTCAGGTGATCATCATCTTCCGGGATAGTGAGCACTGATTCGAACATTTCCGGCGCGTCTATTTTCATCAACTGGGCACGGCCACACTGCTTAATGGATTCGAGCACAATTCGCCGCCAACGTACCAGCTTGCGCTCAGTATCCCTCTCATCACGGATGCGGACATCGGCGCGAGCGGTGACGATCGGAATTAACCGTGTTGCACCCAGCTCAGTCGCTTTCTGCACGACCAGATCAAACTTCTCACCTTTTAAGAGAGCAACAGCCAGCGTCAGGTTGAGCCGCGATTCCGGCCGCGCTGGTTCGACGGTTTCGATCAAATCGAGTCTGGCGGCGTGGTGATCAAATGCCGCCAGCCGGCAGCGATACTCATGACCTTCACCGTCAAAAACGTAAACATCGTCACCAGGCTTTAACCGAAGCACATTCCGAGCATGCCGGGTCTCATCCGTGCCCAGGGTCACGATTTTATCGGCCGGCTCGAACGCCGGGGGCGCGGCATAGAATCTTCTGCGGGTGGTCATCTCGTTTGAGTGGCGTTGCAAAGGGGCGACGCAAAGAAAACGTTCATTTAGACCGCCAGCGAAATCCATTCACCGTCTTGATCTATTTCAAGAGTCGTCGCGCCCAATTCCTGCAAACGCGACTGGACTAATTCGGCCTGCGAATCGAGGATTCCGCACAGAATAAGTCGCCCGCAGGTCGCCCCAATCAATGCCGGAAGTAATTCTACAATCAGCGGTGCAGTCAGATTCGCGCAAACCAGATCAGCGGACGGCGTTTGTTCATCAACAGTTCCGAGGCGAAAGATAATTTGATCGGTAACGCCATTCAATCCGGCATTCTCTTTGGCGATCGCAATTGCCTCAACATCGACGTCGCACGCTTCGATACGCGCGTCGCGAAACATCCTGGCGGCAGCGATCGCCAAAATTCCGGTGCCTGTTCCCGCGTCGAGAAAGCTGCCGCCCCGAAAGTATTTTTCGATCGCCTTCAGACAAAGACGGGTTGTTTCGTGAGTGCCCGTGCCGAAGGCCATGCCGGGATTAATTCGAATAAGGATGTGATCGCCCGCAGGCCCGCCCGCTACACGAACGCGTGCGTATTCTGACAAGCCCGGTGGCACTGAAGTAATCCAGGGCGGCGCGACCACGAAGCGGCCCACTTCGACCGGTCGCCAGTGTTTCTTCCACTCGGCCAGCCAATCGCGATCTGCAACCTCGCGATATTTAAGTTCAATCAAAGCCGCGGATGGCAGGTTATAGATGCGAAGCGAATCGATTAACTCGGCCCGCACGTTTTCCGGATCAATTGGTCGGGCAAAGTAACCGGTGACACTTACGCTCTCTGCGGACTCTCGCGTTTCCGTGCCCAGCGCCCCTCTTTCCATCAGGCCATATTCGACCGCCTCGTGTGCTTCGTTGGTGGCGATCACTTCAACCACGTGCCAGGTTCCGGCGCTCACTGGCCAATCCCCAGCTCATCCAAAAGGTGGCCGCGCTCGCGCCAATCTTCTTCCACCTTCACAAACAATTCGAGATGACAGCGATGGCCCAGAAGCTTTTCAATCTCCAGCCGCGCGTTTGTGCCGATTTGTTTCAAACGCTGCGCGCCGTGGCCGATTACGATTTTCTTCTGCGAGGCTCGTTCGACAAAAATGGCGCAGTGGATACGCGTGAAATCAGCGCGTGTTTCTTCCCAGCGTTCGGTCACCACCGCAGTTACGTAGGGAATCTCTTCACCGGTTGTTTCGAGAATCTTCTCGCGCACAATCTCCGCCGCGAGCGAACGCACGGACTGATCCGTCAGCTCATCCTCCGAAAACAAGGGTTCGCCGGGAGGCAGTTGCTTAATGATCTCGGCGAGAAGAACTTCGATTTGATCCCCTTTCAAAGCCGATACGGGCACGACCGAGCGCCAATTATTTTCACTCTGATACCATTCAATCAACGGCAACAATTTTGATTTGTCACCAAGCTTGTCGGTTTTGTTGAGTAGCAGAACCGCCGGCTTGTCCGATTGCTTCACCAGTTCGAGCACAAAGCGATCGCCATTCCCAGTCGAAACCGATGCATCGCGGATCAGGCAAACGAGATCGACGCTGAGCAGAGCATCGTGCACGGTAGCCATCATGCGCCGATTCAATTCATAACCCGGTTTATGGACGCCGGGCGTATCAACCAAAACGATTTGGCCTTCAGGCGTGTTGACGATGCCCAGAATTTTGAAGCGCGTAGTCTGCGGTTTGTTAGAGACGGCAGCGATCTTCTCGCCCACGAGGCGATTCAGCAGCGTGGATTTGCCGGCGTTCGGGCGGCCGATGAGGGCGACATAACCGGCGCGGAAGCGCGCGGAGGAACTATTCGTTTGTGTCGAATTCATCAGGCGGAATGACGATTTCTTCAGGCGGGATAATGATGACTTTGCCGTCTTTCCAGGCGGCGATAGGATTGCCAAGACGTTTGTGCATGAGTAGTGCGTGATTGACCGCCCGTCTAAGCACGTGTCCGATCTCAATAGCGTGTTTGGAAACGTAATCGTTCGTCAAATGAACCTGTCCTTGTTTACTCATGGCTTTGTCGGTGCGAAGCTAATCCACGCACGGTTATCATACTTTAGCATTGGAATGTCCCTGTCTCCTGAAGCGATCGGCACCGACGCCTCCGCTGCGGAATTATCGTACACAGCCCAGGCATCTGCCAATGGGTGATAGATTTGCCAAAAGTTTCTGAGCCCGGCGGCATATCTTCTCCGAATGACCTTCTCTGGGACTTCATGTCCACCTGCGCGTACGCGCTCTCGAACTCGTTGCACGGCAAGGTCGGGGCTTTGGAGCCACAGAAACATCAATTGAAAAACATAGCCTTCGTGGCGCAACTTTCTGATCCATTCGGCGTAATGTTTCGCCGCCAGCGTAGTCTCGAAAGCGAAAGTTTTTCGTTGCTCGGCGAGTTCATGCAATCGATTCAACATCACGCGTCCTGCTTGCAATGACACACTAGCCGGATCGAAACTCGACAGACCGAGCGCTATCGGATCGGCATTGACGTATTCTAATACTCCCAATTTGTCGCGCAGAAGAAATGGAGCGAGCGTCGTTTTCCCTGCGCCGTTCGGGCCGGCGATGACGATCACTTGAGGGGATGTTTCGTTCATCGGACTCAACTCGCGCGCACCCTCAATTAGAGTCCCTTCAACGGCTGGCCGAAAGTGAACTCAACTATATGTCCGTCAGGATCGCGCACCATTGCGAAATAACCAACCACGCCGCCGGCGTCGACCGGTTCCTGCACCAGGATGTTCTGGCGGCGTGCCTGCTCGACCAGGCGGTCGACTTCAGCACGCGAGTCGCATTGAAAACCGAAGTGATCGAGACGCGCTTTCACTTCATCCTGAATAATCACCAGGATGAAAAGGGGATCCTCGCCTTCAGGAGTTTTAGGCCCGAGCCAAACATTGTGACGACCCTCGAGTCTTCGGTCGCGGACAATCGTGAGAGCGCAAAACGAGGTATAGAAGTCGACCGACGCGTCAATATTGCTGCAATTGATGGTGATGTGGGTCCAGCGTGGCGGCATTCGTTAATCTCTCAAACTAAGAAAGCGCGCCGCCAATGTTACGGCAGCGCGCTCGTCATGTCGATCCCCTTGTCACTGAATTTCTCAGGCGTTCGATGCTTCCGCTTTCGTCGCCAGTTCGCCATTCAATTTCATGATCTCCAGCGTCATCTCTGCCGACGCGTACATGTCCTTCACATCGAGCCATTCATTCACCGTGTGAATCGCGCGCATGCCGGTGCCGAGGTTGGCGCATTCAATGCCCCTGCGGTTGAACACATTTGCATCGCAGCCGCCGCCTGAAGCCATCGTCTTTACATCGAGGCCCATGCGCTTCGCTGCTTGAATTACGAGTTGCACCACGTGCGAACTGTCGGGCACGTCCATGGATGAATAGTCGCGTTCGATATTCTTCTCGACGCTGGCCTTCGTCGACTTGCCGGCGACGGTCACTTCGTACTTCGATGCCGCCTGTTGCAAACAATCGAACATGTGCTGAGTTTGTGATTCGAGTTTCTCTTCGCTGTGCGAGCGGGCCTCACCTTTCAAAACAACCAGATTAGGAATGATGTTGGTCGCCATCCCGCCATGGATCTCGCCGATGTTTGCAGTGGTCTCCGGGTCGATTCGGCCAAGCTTCATTGCCGCGATTCCTTCGGCGGCGATCTTGATTGCAGAAATACCTTCTTCGGGAGCAACGCCGGCGTGCGATTCGAGCCCGTGAATCCGGAACTCCATGTGATTCGAGGAAGGCCCTTTGGTGAAGAGAAAGCCCGGATCGTCCGAATCGAAAACGATCCCGTATTTCGCCTTCAATTTCGACACATCGACGTTCTTGGCGCCGAGCAATCCCACTTCTTCACAGATTGAAAAGATAGCTTCGATCGGCGCGTGGGGAGTGTTCTGCTCCTGGAGACAGCGAATTACCTCAATGATCACTGCGCAGCCGCTCTTGTCATCGCCGCCCAGCACGGTGGTGCCGTCCGTGCGGATGATGTCGCCTTCGACGATCGGTTTGACGCCTTCGCCGGGAACGACCGTGTCCATGTGCGCGCTCATCATGATGGGTTGCGCGCCGGGAATTGAACCCGGGAAGCGCGCGATGACATTGCCGCTGTTGCCGCCCACGGCCTTGCCGGCATCGTCAATCTCAGTCTGCGCTCCCATTTCTTCACAATATTTTTTTAGGCGCTCGGCGATGTCGCGTTCTTTACGAGAATGGCTGTCGATTTGGACGAATTCGAGCAGAAGATTCTTAATACGTTCCTGATTAATCATCAGACCTCCGATCGGAAAAAGTTTCAGGTTTCAGGTTTCAGTTTTCAGGGTCCGCGAAAACGAACTTGAAACTTGAAACCTGAGACTTGAAACTGTTTGCCGCAATCGTACTACACGACGCCAGGATTCGCAGCCCGCCACGCTTCCCCGCGTTGATTAATTTCGTCGAGCGCGCGCTGGAGCTCTTCGCGCTTTGCTGCCAACGCGTCGTCGCCGGCGTCGGCAGCCACATAAATTGGCGCCGCAATCTCCACCCGCGCACGCGTAAAAGGCTTTGGCACCTGAAATCGGTCCCAGCTTTTTGTCGCTTCCCAAAATCGCACGGCTGTAATCGTGAACGGCAAAATTGGATGGCCTGTTTTTTTCGCCAGCAGAACCGCACCCATCTTGGCCACATATGGCGGGCCTTTTGGTCCGTCAATCGTAAATGCAGTCGGAGATCCGGCGCGCATCAGCCGCACCATTTCGACGATTGCACCCGTCGCTCCGCGCGTCGATGACCCGCGCGCCGCGCCATAACCGAATCGTTGAATGAAGCGGGCGATGTATTCACCGTCAAAACTCCGGGAAGTCATGGCGACGATCCGGCGGCGCCGCCAAAAATACGTCGACAGAAAAACTCGATTATGCCAAAGAGTGTAAATGGGTAATTTGCCGTCACGTGTCGCCGATTCCCAGTTCTCCCAACCTTCGACTTCGAATTTGGTGGTGGCGCCGATCAATTTGATGAGCACGAAAAATCCGAAATCCGCGGCGCGAATTAGCAATCGATCTTTGAATGAAAAAGCGGAGAGATCGGCGAAAGAATAGGCGCGATCGAGCTTAGCCGATGAAGGTCCGTTGATCATCGCGTTGGCTGAATGTCTTGGCGACTGCATTATCGGGTCAGGACTACTTGCGAGACGTTAATCAAACAGTTAGCCCGCTGACGCCCGCGTACTGGCCTGATGCCGGCGAAATGACTTAATAAATGTCCGGCTCGCCCGGCGGCCGGGTCTTCCAGCGCCGGTGAATCCATAACCACTGTTCCGGGTACAAACGAATCATGTGCTCCATCGCGGCGGCAAAGCGGGCCGTATTAATTTCGACATCCTTATCGTGATCGCCTGTGCGGAGCAGTTCTACCGGCGGATCGCCATGGAAAAAATATTTTCCGCGCTCGCGATCCCAAATCGCGCAGGTGGGAATCACCACCGCATCGGTCCTGAGCGCGAGCGTGGCAATGCCTGCGTTCGTGCAGGCCAATTCGCCAAAGAACGGCACGAATACACCTTCGCGCGGTTGCGTATTGAGATCAGAAAGAATCCCGAGCGTGCCTCCTTCGCGCAGAACTTTCAGCGCTCGCCGCGCGGCAGACTTCTTATCAATCGCCACGTTACCAAAGCGCGTGCGCAAATTTTCGATCATCGCTTCAATGCGGGGGTTATCGATTGGCCGGATGAGAAAATTGATCGGATATTCCAGCGCCGACCAGCCAAAACTCAAGACTTCCCAGGCGCCGAGGTGTCCGGTCAAAAATATTACCCCTCGATGTTTCTGTTCAGCTTCGCGTAAATGAGCTAAACCAGCCTGATCGTAATCGATCATCCGGCGCAAGCTTTCACGCGTCAAATGCGGGAATTGGCTGACCTCGCCCAACAAGCGGCCCAGGTTGTCGAAGCAGCCGCGCAGTAGACGCATCTTTTCCCTGGGCGGCATCCCGGGGAAGGCTATCTCCAAATTGCGGAGACCTGTGCGGCCCAATCGGGTCGGCAACAGGTATGCGACGTAGCCCACCAGACACCCGATCGCAATTGCCAGCGAGCGCGGCAGAAGGCCCAGCCCTCCAAGCAGTAACCGGGCAACTGCGTATTCAAAATTCAGCTGCAAGGTTGATTTTGCCATCCTGGAAACAAGCTTCGCAGTGTAACGCAGGAATACGGACGAGTGACAAGTTCAGAATTATGGACTTGTGCCGGAGGCCGGACCTCGGCGCGGCCTTTTGGCGGATCTCCCGGCCGCGCTTCTGGCCCTTTGATCTCTTTGATATGCTGAACGCCGGACTGTTGATCTTCGTATATAAATCCAGGGAAGTTGCGGCACTGCTCTCCGCCGGGTACGAATCACACAAATGGATCAGATTTCGACGGCTAATCAGCGCATCCTTTTCGTCGAAAACGACGAGAGACTGCGCGTGAGCCTGACCAGCGAGTTGAGTTCGCTCGGGCACACCGTTGTGGCACTCAACGAACGCCGGGCGGCGCTGGCCCGCGATGACCTGGACAGTTTCGATCTGATTATTAGTGATCTTGCCGATGAAGTCTCGAACAGTCAGCCAGTCGCTGAGAAGCAGCGGCGGCGACTGTTCACGCCCGCCGCATCGTCAAATGTTTCCAGTGAACATATCGCCGCGTTTAAGATAGGAGCCAACAGTCCTGGTTTGCGGCGCGCCGACAACATTCTCCGGCCGATCCTGAAAACTATCTTTTCGCACAAATCGCGATTCATCGATGATCCCCATTCGGACCACCGCTTGCACGAAAAGATCGACTTTGAGTTGCCGAGCGATCTTTCGCTGATGAGTATGGTGATCGACTATCTGCTGGATCGCGTAACCAAACTGGGCCTGATTCGTCCCGAAAGATCCAACCTTTTTGTGGCTCTCGACGAGGCTTTTGTTAATGCGGTAAAGCATGGCAACAAGCACGATCAGACGAAGTTGCTGCGCATTACCGCGGAGCTTTCTCGCGAAGAAGCGATCTTCACCGTGGAAGATGAAGGCAGCGGATTCGACGTCAGTGAAATTCCCGACCCCTGCGATCCGGCGAACCTGTTCCGGACCTCGGGCCGCGGCGTCATGCTGATGTACAACATCATGGACAAAGTTGAATACAATGCGCAGGGAAATCGCGTTACGATGACCAAACGTTCCGGTGAAAATTCTCTGATTGAGTCGCCGCCAAAAAGCGTTAGGCGCCCAAACCGCTGAACGTCACGCCTTCACGCCAACAAATATCCTTCGCTTAATGACCCAACCCGCCAAAGCAGAAACCGAAAAGCGTATCGTGCTCATCCTGCTGGTTCTGGTTGTTTCTGTGGGCGCGCTTTTGAGAATTGCCAAGCTGGGTTCCGAAAGTCTCTGGCTGGATGAAGCCTATTCGATTTACACCTCGCAGGAATCGCTGCCCGCAATTGTGCAAGAGACTTCAGGTGACGTGCATCCGCCGCTTTATTACTTTGCGCTGCACTACTGGATCAAGTTGTTCGGTATTTCAGAGTTTGCCACCCGGTTTCTATCGGTCGTCTTTGGCGTGATCGCCATCGCCGCAATCTATCAACTCGCGACCTTGCTTCTTGATCGGTTGACGGGCCTTTTCAGCGCTGCGCTCCTGGCCTGGTCGCATTTCAATATCGAATTTTCGCAGGAAGCCCGGATGTACGAGTTGTTGGCGTTGCTCTCGCTGGGCTCGTTCTACTTCTTTCTGAAGCTTCTGAGAAAGGAGGCTGGAATTGGAGCTTTGCTTGGCTACATTGCCTGCACTGTGCTTTTGACCTACACGCAGGTTTACAGTGTCTTTATTTTGATTGCCGAGAACGTATTCTTCGCCTTCCTGTTTTTCTCTTCGCGCGAAATCTTTCGCCGCACGTTGTGGCGATGGATAATCTCTCAGGGTATTTTGTTGTTGCTGTTCCTGCCCTGGGTTTTCGTCCTCAAACGTCAGATCGCCGAACACAAAAGTTTCTGGATTCGCCCGCCGACATTTTTCGAGCTGCGTTATTCGTTTCTGCAAATCGCGGGTTCGTATGAACTTTTCCTGATTCTTATTCCACTGGCGGCGCTGCCGATAGCCTGGGCGCTCGCGGAACAGTTTGCCAGGTCTCACACACCCGAGGTTAAAGACGAGGGCAATTCGTTACCTCTGAGCCGGAACGAGAAAATTTGTTTTCTCTTTATCTGGCTGGCGAGTCCGACACTTCTGCCGTTTATCGCCTCGTATTTCGTGACGCCATTTTTTCTGGCGAAGTATACGATCTGCGCCACGCTCGCCTTCATCATCCTGGCGGCGCGAGGAATCAGAATGGTGCCGAACCGATACTTGCAGATCGCAGTGTTGGCGATTGTCATCGCCTACGCGCAGTCGGATCTAAATGACTATTGGACGCACGCGAGAAAGGACCGCTGGCGTGAAGCGGTGGCTTTCTTCAATCAGAAAGCACAGCCGGGCGATCTGATAGTTTTCACTGAACCTGCCGGCCATCAGCCATTTAATTATTATTCGGCGCACCACGAATTAACTGAACGGCCGTTCCCGCTCTACAACAATGAGTTCAATGCCGAAACGGTGGGCAGCGTGCTAAAGCCCGTGGTGCAGGATCACGATCGGGTTTGGCTCGTACTGTCCCACCAGGTCGATAAGTGCGCGCTCGTGGTTAAGCAAATGTCCGAGTGGTACGCGGTGAAGGAACACCAGACGGAACCGGGCGTCGAGCTGTATCTGTACGAAAAGAAAATGAGTCAACCCTCACAGCCGAAGACCTACCACGCCCACGCGTACGCTTCCGTGCGCGGATCGGTGCCGGCGTTGAGGACTCCTGTTTTTAAGTCCACCACGATGGCTGCCAGTGAGCCGTCCGACCAGGGGCCCGTGACGCGAAGCTTGTGCCCGCGCGCGAGTAGCTGCGCGCGCACGGCCTCCGGCACCCGCGCTTCGACTGACAGGTCGCCAGGATACATCGTGTGCGGAAAAGGCGAAGCAGGAAAGGCGCGCGTCAACCATTTCGGGGCCTCGATGGCCTGCTGCACATTCATGCCAAATTCGATCATGTTGAGCAGGGTCTGCATCGTGAGCAGTACCTGCTGATCGGCGCCCGGCGTGCCCAGCACCATGTGCGGCTGGCCGTCCTTCATCACCAGCGTACCTTGCAGAGTGCTGCGGGGACGCTTGCCCGGCGCGAGCGCGTTCGCTTCACCGGGTTCAAGCGTGTAGTAATCACCACGGCAATTGAAAATAAATCCCAGGTTTCCCATGACTACGCCGGTGCCAAAGGCGCTGTGCAAGCTGGGCGTGAACGTGATCATGTTGCGCTGGTTGTCGACGACCGCAATATAGCTTGTGTCGCCGTCATGGTCCGCGTTATCGCTGGTTGTGATTTTTACCGGACGATCAAGCGGCGTCGCGTCGCTGGTGAATTTCTCGGCTGTGCCCGGACGAAACGCGACGGAAGCTGAACTCTGATCGATCAGCTTGCGCCGGTCGGCAGCATATTCTTTCGAGAGCAAACCTGCGTAGGGAATCTTGATGAAATCCATGTCGCCGAGATATTTCTCGCGATCCGCAAACGCCAGCTTGATCGCTTCAACGCTGGTGTGAATATAGTCGGCGCTGTTGTGGCCCATCGCTTTCAGGTCATACCCTTCCAGAATTCTGAGCGCGAATAATTCCGCCGGTCCCTGACTTGCCGAAGCGTTCTTGTAAATCTGGTATCCATGGAAGTCGATCGAGACGGGGTCTTCGACTTTGGCCGTGTAATTGGCAAAGTCTTCATAGCGAAACAGCCCGCCATTATCTTCGGAAAACCTGGCCATTTCGTGCGCAATGTCGCCTTTGTAGAATCGATCGCGCGCGGCCTTCAGGGCTGCGTGACGTCCTTTCGCCATGTTCTGAGTTTCCGCTTCGACCAATCTTCGTAGCGTTCCCGCCAGATCGGGATTGCGAAAGATCTCACCTGCCGGTGGCGCGTGACCATTGGAGAAATAGAGCTTCACGGTGGTTGGGTATTTATGGAGCTTGCGGTCGGCAGACGAAACCGTAAATGCTCGCGCCAGCGAATCGCCCACGGGAAAACCGTTGTCCGCCAGATCGATCGCTTCGGCGAGCACCTGCGCAAAACTCATCGTCCCCCAGCGATCGAGCAGGATGTACCAGGCATCGACGCAACCGGGCACAGTGCCGGCAAGCAAAGAATCATTAACCGGCAACTTGCCGCCGTTATGTTCCTTGTACCATTCGATTGTCGCCAGGTGTGGGGCCGTGCCCTCAGCATTTATTGAGTAGACCTTCTTTGTTTTTGCATCATAGACAAGCAGAGTCGCATCACTGCCGACGCCGTTCATCGCGCCATCGACTAAGCCGAGCACCGCCTGACCGGCCACGATAGCGTCAAAGGCATTGCCGCCCTTCTCGAGAATTCGTTCAGCGGCGCGCGTGGCCTCGGCTTTCATCGAGGCCACTGCGAAATGCCGGCCGCGCACGATGGGTCGCATTGTGCGATTAGCGGCGTTGGCTTCCGACTCGGCTTCCTGACCCATAGTCACCCCTGCAAACAAACAAATGATGATGCCGACAGCAGTGGATATCTTAAGCAAATCCATGACGACCTCCATATCAGTTCATCTGAATCACCTTAAATTTATGGCCTGCAAGCGTCAATCAAACTCGCGCTGTGGCGCATCCTGCTTTGCGCCCACCCGGCCGGCGCGGATTTTTGCTCGTGAGTAATTCTCGCCCTTGATTGGCCCACCGGCCATGCGTCGCAGCATCGCAATCTGGCCGACGTGGGTCAAGGCATCGGCGACCGGTCCTTGGAATAGTCTTTCGCAGGAGGCGGCTAATCTGCCGTTCGAGGCCAGATACTTGTCGAAGGCAGCCAGCGCTTTGTGAAACCGCTGAACTTCCTTATTCCAGGTAAGCGGCTTTGAGTTGTGCCATGTCTCTTTGCCTTTTGCGATTGAGAGCGCCCACTCGAGCAAGTCGCCGACGTGGGCCAGAATTTGCGCCGGCGAGCGCGTGGATTTCGACGCCTTGAATCGCGCAAACGAAGCCGGCGCGCCGCGCACAGCTTTTGCGCCGCGATAGGCAAGCGTCGCCATTGTGTGACGAAGCATTTCACGTTTGGGGTCTGAGTTTTTCATAAACTACTCATTGGGCATTCGTCCGGGCCGTCAGTCTCGCCGTTCCCCTCCCTTATTCTTTCTCAGTACGCATCCTCGCCGCGCCACATCACCGGCAGAGTCTGCAAAATAATTTTGATATCGAGCAATAACGACCAGTTTTCGATGTAGTACAAGTCCATGCGGACCATTTCGTCAAACGGCAGCCGGTTTCGCCCCGAAACCTGCCAAAGTCCGGTGATGCCGGGTTTCATGTCGAGCCGTTTGCGATGCCACATCTGATAGTTTTCAACCTCATAAGGAATGGGTGGTCTCGGGCCAACTACACTCATGTCGCCGCTCAGGACGTTAAAAAGCTGGGGCAGTTCATCGAGGCTCGTCTTGCGCAAGAGCTTTCCCAGTCGCGTGATACGTCCATCGGCCCGCAGTTTGAAAACCGGCCGCTCATCGTTGCCCAGGTTTGAATCGGGACGACCCTTGATATACGCGCGCTGGTATTCGCGGTGGCTTACGTCGTCAGTTCCGGCGCGCATGGTGCGAAATTTATAGAAGAGAAAAATGCGGCCGTCCATCCCGACGCGTTCCTGCTTATAAAAGACCGGTCCGCGCGAATCCAGTTTGATCAGCAGCGCAATCATCAGCCAGAGCGGTGAAAACAGCGCCAGAGCCAGCGAGGCAATGACGAAATCAGAAAGGCGTTTGGCGATTCGCGCGCCGCTCGAAAGCGGCGAGCGAAACAGCGTGACCATGGGGAGCGATCCGAGCTGATCGATCTCAGTCTTGCTCGGCAGACAGTTCAGTAACGTGGGCGCAATCCGAAATTCAACTCCGTGGTGGCGGCCGGTCTGAATCATTACGTCAAAGAGCGCTTCGCCGGACACGCTCGGATCCGAGATGATTACTTCATTGGCTCGCGATTCACGAATCGCTTCGGGCAGGCTGGTAAGATCGCCTATGACGGGCACGTCTTCAAAGGTTGAACCTGCCGGCCTGTCGGTTCCCTGATTATCGATAATTCCAATTACCCGGTACCCGAGCTCCGGCCGGGCGCGCATCTCACGAATACAAAGCGAAGCCTCGGGCCCGCGGCCGACTATTAAGGTCGGAATGAGGTTAATGCCCCGGCGCCGCGCTCCGATCTGTCCAGCGCGCAAGAGCATCCGCGCTGAGCCGATGCCGGCCAGGGCCAACAGAAAATCCAACAGAAACATTGCGCGCGAGTATGAAAATGCGCGATAGGTCAGGCCGCCGCGATACATGAATGCCGCAGCGACAATCAATAATGAACTGATCGCAATCGCTTTGAACACCCGCGTCATATCGTCAACGAACGAGAACTCGCCTCGCACGCGATAAAGATCGTAGTAGCGCAGAAGGAGCAGCCTGATGGGAATTACCAGCGGCAGGAGCACGGCGTAGGGAGCAAATTGTCGACTCCAGGTAAGGACTCCATTGTCTCGCTGAAGAAGCGGTTCGTAATGGCGAAGGTAGAATGCGGCGACGAATGAAAGTAAGGTGACCAGTACATCAGTGAAAACGAGTAGAGCTTTTACGAGCGGGACGACCCAGGTCGGCGCGCGCGCCGGAGCGCGTACGGCCCGAGCATCGACAGTGAAATCCTTGATTAACGTTTCAGATTTCATTTGAAGGTTGCGGCGAACCTGCCCTTTTTAATCTTCCAATATCAACTTGATGACTTCATTCCTCACGCCGGTAGCATGACGCGGGTTCGTTCCAGCCTTCTTCGTGCCTTTCAATGATTCAATATCATCGCGCGAGCTGATTCTCTTTAATCGTCCTTCCCTGACCAGCTCTTCATCAACCGCCGCCCATTTGCCGCCATAGACGCTCGCGGCCGGCACGCCGAGCGCGGCGGCTTCCCGGTTCATGGTACCACCGGCGCTGATAACCAGGTCGGCGGCGGCGATCAGGTTTGCGCCGTCGAGCGCTTCGCGGGGCATGATCACGTTTTCGAATTTTTCAGCATTGTAATCATCACGCTGTGCGTCGGTACGCGGCAGCAGAATGACTTTCACCCGCGCGCGGGCGTTCAAGTGAGTCAGCAATTCATCAAACAACTCATTTTCAAAGCGATGATACAGCGCCTCTCGGGCCGGTGGTCGCGCCACGATGAGCACATCTTCGCGCGCTACACCCAGTTTGCGCAACACTTCGCCAAATGCAGGATCAGGATTGAAGTCCGCGAGATATACATCTTCCTTTGTGCCTTCATAGCGTTTCACTTTGCGCATTGAGGCGCCGTACCTGCGCAGTTCGGCAGCCGGAAATGCACGTGGCACGATCACACGCGATGCCAGGCGAAACGCCACATGATTAGCCGGCTGATGTTCGTAATCCATCAGCGTTACGGTCTTAATTCTCAGCGCCGCGGCGGCGGCAATCTGCGCGTACGAATTGTGACTGACCGCGAGATCGAAGCCGCGATCGCGGGCCCACTTTCGTAAGGCCGCGGCGCGACCAACCAGGTTTCCGGCTTTGCCGGTAATTGATCTGCCGCCGTGACCTCCGATTACGTGCGGCAACATTCCGGCTTTGGTTGCCAGCTCGATAGTCTGCGCGAAATCGCGCGCCGTAATCTCAACCTGATGACCGCGCGCGACAAACTCCGGAATCAACGCGCGAAAGAAAGGCACGTGCGGAGAGTTGGCGAGATCGATCCAGAGGCGCATGACGCGAAAAGCAAGGGTAAGGGGGAAAAGGGTAAAGGGGAAGAGGGTAAAGGGGAAAGGGGAATGGGTAAAGCAAAAACCACTAGTCTTGTAACTTGCCCTCTTACCCTTTACCCGTTTCCCCTTTTCCCTCGGTTTCGATCAGTCTCGCCAGCGCATAAGCCATCCATCCTTCGGACCAGCGCATGTATGGAATTCGCACCGTGTGAAAGCGTCGACGTTGATAGTGAAAGAAGCCACGCTGATCGCGAAGATTCCCAAGAGTCCATTGCGCGATCTTGTCCGCGAGATCCATCGCGCCGGGAATTCGTCCGCGCAATTCAACTAACGTGGTGATGGCCGCGGCCGCCGAATGAATATCGGCCGGATAAAGACGATCCGGATAATATTTGGGCCAGCCGTTAGTGAGAAAAAAGCGCTCGTGCCAGAATTCGTAGCCTCGATTCAGCGCAGGCTCAAGTTCGTCGCGCGCAGCTTCGCAACTATCGATAATGCGAGACAAACTGGTGAGAATAAACGCCGTATGAAAGTTGTCGCTCCACGATTGATAATCGCCAGCGCCGTAGGCCCACGACCCGTCCTGGCGCTGACGGCGAGTTACATAGCGCGCGGCGCGCATCGCCATCTCGCAGAGGCTCTCTTCATCAGTTAGTTTGCCTGCCGATGCCAGGATTTCGGCGGCAAGCAGGCTCGCATTGAAGACCCACGTTCGATCCAGCGGTGAATAGCTGAAACAAACTTCGTCTTTCGTCTCGTCGGATCGATTCAGATCGTTAAGGATGAAATCACAAACCGTTCGCGCAATCCTGAGAAGTTCTCGACTATCAAGCAGCGACGAAGCTTCGATTAGCGCGCGTGCGGCGAACGCCGTCGGCACAATCGCAGGTGTTCCGCGCGGCGCAAAGAACGCACGCCCCTGCCAATCAAAGTTGTAGCCCCAGGCTGCGCCGCTGAAGCCCTTGAGTCCCATCGCCAGCAAGTCGTCAACCAGGGCGTGAGCCTCGATTTCATTCTCTTTTGTTGATTCGCGCCGGTAATCAGCGAGCGCGGCCAGCGCGAACAGCGCGAGGCCTTTTGAATTTCTTTCGCGGGGAACGCCGACGACAGAACGAAGGTTGATAGGCGAGCGCTTGTGAAGCTGGGTCCACGCCAGGCGTGCGGCCCGAGAATACTTGAGAGGCGTCGCCTGGAACAGCCTGCTATTCAAGCCGTCGAAAGGATCATAGCCGGCAAAGTCCCGGGCGCGGCACCATTTCCAAAGATCCTGGTGTGCTTTCTTGAGATCAACCAAAATTAATTCGCGGTCACTGACGTTTCAATTCTCCGCGGTGTCTCGACAAAACTTTCGCGCCAGAGTTCGAATGAAAGCAAAGTCCACAGCAACTTCCGATGATTCGCGACACCTCGTTCGTGTTGGTCCTGAAGTTTCGCCACATATTCGGCATTGAACAAACCGCCGCGGCGCAGCCGTTCCGGCGACAGGAGATCGCGCGCCAGCGGGCGCAGCTCGGCATTCAACCATTTTGCGAACGGCACCCCAAAACCTTTTTTGCCGCGCCGCCACACGAACGATGGAACCAGACCCCTGGCGGCGCGCTTCAGAATGTACTTCGAGGTATAGCCGTGAAGCTTGTAGAAAGAAGGCAGTGAGGCGGCAAACTCTGCCACCCGCTGATCAAGATACGGCGCGCGCACTTCCAGGCTGACTGCCATGCTCGCGCGATCGACTTTGGTTAGAATATCCTCGGCCAGATAGAGCTGCGTGTCGAGACTTTGCATGCGCTCGCTAACGTCACTTGAATCACATTCCGCGAAAATACGTCGCGCCTCCTGGTAAACATCGCTCTCGCTCGAAAGCTTCACCTGATCGCTCAAAAGAAGTTCCTGCTCCTGCGGCGTAAACGACCCGAACCAGATGTGATGACGCGCAACCTCGTCGTAATGCGAAGCCGCGATGAATCGTCGCGCCCGGTAATCAAACGAAAGATTTTTGCTCTTAACGGGTAGCAGGTTGACCATTGATTCGATCACGCCGGTGCGGACAAAACGCGGAACGCGAAGATATGCGCGCGCCATGCGATGACCAAAATACATCGGATAGCCGGCAAAGATTTCATCACCGCCGTCGCCTCCCAGGGCGACCGTCACGTGCTTGCGCGTGAAACGCGACAAAAGATAAGTGGGCACCAGCGAAGGGTCGCTCATTGGCTCGTCCATCCAGGCGCCGATTTCGCTGACCAGATTTGCCGCCAGGCTGGCACTGAATCTCTCTTCGTGATGATCTGTGCCGAGATATTGCGCGACCCGCCGCGCGTACTGCGATTCGTCAAACGAGCTCTCCGCGAACCCTATGGAAAATGTCTTGACGGTTTCGGACGACGCGCGCACGGCGAGGGCTGCCACCACCGAAGAGTCGATGCCTCCGGAAAGTAAAACACCGAGCGGCACGTCGGACACCAGGCGCATGCGCACTGAATCAGCGAGCAGTTCGTGTAATTGCTCTGCGGCTTCGGCAACACTGGGAACAGGCGCGGCTGTTTTGTAACTAAGTTTCCAGTAGCGCTCGGTTTTGATCTCACCGTTTTCAAGTGTCAGAGTGTGCGCCGCCGGCAGTTTATTTACGCCTTCGTAGATGGAAAGCGGCGCGGGCACATAATCGAATGACAGGTATTGACGCAGGGCATTGAGATTCAGGTTAGGCCTTACCGCTGGATGCGCCAGCAGGACTTTCGGCTCAGACGCAAACAGCAACTTCCGATCGAAGACACCCCAGTAAAGCGGCTTTTCGCCAAAACGATCGCGGGCGACGAACAGACGCCGGCGTTTGTCGTCCCAAAGCGCAAACGCAAACATACCGTTGAGGTGCGGGACCATTCCGGCTCCATACTCTTCGTAAAGGTGAGGCAGGATCTCCGTGTCCGAAGCGCTGCGAAAAGTGTGGCCACGCTTTTCCAGATCAGCGCGCAGCTCCCGATAGTTGTAGATTTCGCCGTTTAGAATTACGGCGATGCTGTGATCTTCATTGAAAGTCGGTTGCTCGCCGGTTAGTAGATCGATGATCGCCAGCCGCCGCATGCCCAGCGCGATACCATCATCGATGAGGTAACCTTCGGAATCCGGACCGCGATGAAACATGCGATCGCACATCGAGCGGAGGAGTTCCTCCGCCCCCTGAGGCGGCGGTGTCCGAGAATCAAGATTCGCCCAACCGGTTATGCCGCACATAAATTCAGTAGCCAGTAAGTAGTGAGCAGAAAACAGAAAAAAGCGATCGCATGATGTGGTTAGTTTTCTTCAAATCCGATCCGCTCACGAACGGCATAAATCCGCTTTGCCTGCGACTCGTGATAGGTGCGCACCAGCATCTCTGCCAGCAAGCCCATTAAGAAGAATTGAATTCCCAGCACCAACATGACCATCGTCAGCACCGGCAATGGCGTCTGCACAAAGTCCGCATGATGTGGCCAGTCCAGATACTTCATTACAAACGCGAACACGGCGCAGACGAACGAAGCCAACATCGTCAATAGACCTGCCCAGCCAAACACATAAAGCGGCTTGGTCTGGTATGACGCCATGAATTTAATCGTCATCAAATCAAAGACGACTTTGATCGTGCGTGACAACCCATATTTCGACTTGCCCATCGTGCGCGGATGATGCTCGACCGGAATCTCGGCTACGCGGGCGCCTGACCATGACGCGTAAATCGGAATGAAGCGATGCATCTCACCATAGAGATGTACGTCCTCAAGTGACTCGCGGCGATACGCTTTCAACGAGCAGCCATAATCATGCAAGGGCACGCCGCCGATTTTTGAAATCAGCCAGTTGGCCATCATGGATGGAATCTTGCGGGTGACTAACGGATCTTTGCGGTTCTTGCGCCAGCCGGAAACAACTTCGTAGCCCTCGTCAAGTTTCTCTAACAGGCGCGCGATATCCGTGGGATCGTTTTGCATGTCGGCATCCATCGGAATCAGAACCTCGCCGCGCGCCGCATCAATTCCCGCGGCCATCGCCGGTGTCTGTCCATAGTTGCGGCGCAAGGCAATCACCCGCACGCGCTGATCGGCCTGGGCCAATTCGCGCAAAACATTAAGGCTACCGTCAGTCGAACCGTCATCGACGTAAATTATTTCCGCGGAGCGGCCAAGTTTTTGGAGGGCATCATCAAGCTTAGCGTGCAGCGGCCGCAGGTTCGGTTCTTCGTTGAAGACAGGAAGAAAAATCGAGATCTCGGGCGTGCGGCCGTCACGCGCGCGCCGGGCGCGCTCGTCCGTCAAAGTGTCATCTTCTTCATCGTACAGTTTCTGCATTTAGTTGGCCCGGCGCGCTACACAAATTGCTGAGACGCCAAAGGGCAGATTCACGTGGCGCAGTATAGAGCCTTCAGCGCCGAGGATGCGACCGAACAAGCCATTTAAGGCGCCAACGGTCAGATTGTTTTCCGATGCCGGGCGAAAACCTGTCGCCCGCATCAGCAGGCGGCCAAGAAGAATCGGCGCGAAAAAGGTCAAGTTTGCGTAGGTTGCGCGATCAATTTTCAAACCGGCTTGCTCGACGGTATCTTTCAGTTCGCGCAGAGTGTACCGCCGGCGATGGTGGCTGATGTCATCCTGCACACCCCAGAGGAAATTGAAGGCCGGCACAAAAAGCAAAGCATAACCACCGGGCCGCAGCACGCGGCGCATCTCAGTCAAACCTGCCAAATCGTCATCGAGATGTTCTACGACATCAAGACCGGTGACCAGATCGAACGAAGCGTCCTCGAATGGCAAACTTTCCGCGGCGCCTTGTTTGACCCTGGACAATCCGCGCGCCCGGCAAAACTCGATCGCCTCGGACGACACGTCGACACCTTCAGCCACGCCGAACTTCGAAAGCAGCTGCAGGTTTGCCCCGGTGCCGCAACCGACATCGAGGATGCGCGGTTTTAGCTTGCCGATCTTGCAAACGATGTCCGCAACGAATCCCTCGATAATCCGGCGGCGGCCGATAAACCACCAATGGCTTTCCTCGACCTGAAACATGATCGAGTAGGTGTGGGCCTGCATTTCGCGCGGGAGCGAGTTGGCGTTGTTGACTGTGCCCGTCATTCTGGACCATGCGGCTCTGCCGCCTGATACGCGGTAAGGCTTGGCCTTACCGACTTAGTGTTTCTTTATTTCTTGCGCGAGGCTGCGTTTCGCGTTGGAGGCGCAGCCTCTCATGGTAAAAGGGTTTCACGTAGAGGCACAGCCTTTCCGTACATCGGACGGGGAAGCCGTACCTTCACGAAACCATTCGACGAATTTCTGAATCCCCGCTTCAATCTGGATCTGGGGATCATAGCCGAGCAGCTTTCGCGCTTTGGTAATATCCGCGAAAGTTTGCGGCACATCGCCCGGTTGTGGCGGCTGCCAGTCAATCTCCGCACGCCGGCCGAGCATGTTTTCCAAAAGTGCAATTAGTTCGCGCAGCTCGACCGTCCGCGATTCGCCAAGATTGATTATTTCGTAGCTACTCTTATCGTAATCGATTGCCGCGCGCACGCCGGCGATGATGTCTTCAATGTAAGTGTAGTCGCGCCGCGTCGTGCCGTCACCGAAGACGGGTATTGGTTTGCCGGCGCTGATTAACTTCGCAAACTTATGAATGGCCAGGTCCGGTCGCTGCCGCGCGCCATAAACCGTGAAAAAGCGCAGACACAAAATGCGCATCTCGTACAGGTGAGCGTATGCGTGGCAGAGCAATTCGCCTGCCGCCTTGGTCGCGGCGTACGGAGAAATTGGATTGAAGATCGGATCGTCTTCGCTAAATGGGACTTTGGAGTTGATGCCGTAAACGGAAGAGGAAGAGCCGAAGATAAATTGTTTGATCTGATGATCTCGGGCCAGTTCCAGCAGATTCATAGTGCCGTTAACGTTTGTTTCCACATAAAGCTGCGGCTCTTTTAAAGATGGCCGCACGCCGGCGCGAGCGGCGAGGTGGACGATACAATCGAACCTGGTTTCGTCGAATACCTTCTCGATCGAATTGCGATCGCGGATATCCGCCTCGAAAACAGTAAACTTCGGATCGGAAAGATGCGGGCGAATGTTCTCTCGCTTAATCGATGGTTCATAGAAGCTATTGAAATCGTCGACGACCGCGACACGCCACTGACGTTCAGCCATCAGATGATCGACAAGATGCGAGCCGATGAAGCCTGCGCCGCCGGTGATTAGAATGCTTCGCATTTGGTCTTTGGTCTTTGACCCTTGATCTTCGTTCACGCTAATCATTTGCAACCGTTCTCGGAAACCTGAAAATCAAAGTCCAAAGTCAACTTTTTGAGGCGGTACTGGGCATGGAAAATGGTAAGCTGGCGACCAGCCAGTATAAACTGAAAGCCTGGATGTACGCAGGAAAAGGCGCGAGCAGGGGCTCAAGGAACCGCAGGCAACGATATTTAGGCTGGGAGCATGATTACAATTCAAATCGCGGGCTATTTAACCGAATTTACCGGAGGACGCGCGGAGATTAGGCTTGCCGGCGACGCACCGACTGTGGGCGAGGCGCTTAATCAACTTTGGAACCAGCACAAAGGTTTGCGCGATCGAGTCTTGACAGAGCAGGGTGCTGTGCGGCCTCACGTTAATGTTTTCGTAAATAGCGAAACCATGCCCCGCGATCGGGCCCTGCAAACTGAGATTGCCGGCAACACCGAGATCTGCATCATGCCTGCCGTGAGCGGTGGCGAAGGACCCCAACGATTAAGCTGAACTGAGGCGACGCCACCACCGTATCACTGGTTAGCTATGTTCTGTCCAAGCTGCGGTTCCAACGAACAGATGAGCCAGTTCTGTCGCGCCTGTGGTACTGATCTGCGAACGGTGCGCACCAGTCTCGAGCGGCCTGACTCGATCACCGCATCCGCAGTTACCGCGCGCGAAGAGATCGGCCGCGCCATAGCCCAAAAAATTCGCGAGGTCGAGAACGCGCACGATTTGAAACGCGTTGCCGAAGACGTCTTACCGCAGATCGAAAAGTTTCTTGAGTCACCTGAAGAAAAACGTCTGCGGCGAATGCGCGCCGGCGTGATCACTGCTGCGAGCGGCTTCGGAACATTTATTGTGGGGCTAATCTTGGCGTCAGTTATTTATGGCAACGTCGGCCAGACACTTACCATAGGAGGAGCCGGGCTGGGACTCCTGATGTTCGTGGTCGGTCTGGGCCTGGTGCTCAACGGCATGCGGTTTACGCTACCGCGAAAGAAACTGACAGGCCCTTCGTCTGATGCCGACTTACAAAACCAGCTGGAGGCAGGATACGCGCCGCCGCAACCAGGATCGAGCGAAGAATCGCAGCCATCCCTGCGAGTTCAAACCACGTCGAATCTTTCGGGCGCCGCGGGTTCTTCAGTCACCGAACACACCACTAAACATCTGAAAACGGAACGCTGATAATTGGTATGGCTGAGATTCTCGCAGGCGGATGCCGCGTCTCAGATATGTGCGAAGGCGAGTCTTTGACCGAAGGCACTTTGCGCATCTGGAACCGGATTGGCCGCGCGAACGGTGCGCAGGCGATCTCCTTACGCATAATGGAATTCGCGCCCGGTCTGTCGCCTGGAATTCAGAATGAGGAGTGCGATGAAATTCTGTATGCGATCAATCTGAGTTCGGCGATGGACACCAATCGAAACGAGGTCAGCAGCGCCCGCGTGAGCGGGTGGATCAATCTTTTGATCGACGGTCGAACCTATCAACTTCTTCACGACACCGGTATTTATATTCGACCCGGCGAGACATTCGCGATCGACAATCCCGGGCCGGATCCAATCGTGCTCATCAGCTCGCAATGTCCCGACCCGGATCGACTTCCAAATTTCGTGGCACCAATAACGTCGTTAGCACCTGACTCATCGTCTCCGCAACAGCGGCGAACCGTCCGCCTTTCAGATCGCGCCCCGCAGTCAACCGCCGATCGCTGGTATCGCGTGCTGGTTGATGACGAGGTCGGCAGCACTCAGGTAACGCAGTTTGTCGGCTCGATTCCGCCCGGCCGCGCGCCCGATCATTTTCACAACTACGAAGAAGTGCTGTTCATCTTGAAAGGTCAGGGGCGCATGTGGGCTGGTGAAACTAATACGTCAATTGCGCCTGGTTCCTGCATCTATCTGCCAGAGGGCCAGGTACATTGCGTTGAGAATACCGGAGCAGGTGAATTGCGCTTGCTGGGTGTGTTTTACCCGGCGGGCAGCCCAAGCGTGAGATATGATGTCTAGACGGGAATCAATTCATCCAGAATCTCGAACGCCTCGCGCACCTCTTCATCCGTATTAAAGAAATGCGGCGACATACGCAGGCCAACCCCGGGACGGCAATCGACAAAAACTTTGCGTTCATTTAAGCGCTTGACCATCGCGGGACCATCCTCGACGTAAATCATCACTGAGCCGCCGCGTTGGTTCAGATCGCGCGGGCAATTCACTTTCCAGCCGCGCTCCAAAGCAAAATCGATCATCCATTCTGTACGGCGCTCTGATTCCTCGCGAATGGTTTTCACGCCGACGTCTTCAATTATTTTTAGACCGGGAAGCACAGAATACAATGCCGGAATGCTGGGCGTGCCCTGCGCAAAGCGACGAACCGAATCGGTATAGCGCATCGGTGGCGCCGCGAAATCAAACGGCGCGACATGCGCGACCCACCCGGTCAGTCGCGGCTGAAGATCCATCTGCACACTGGGTCGCACGTACAGATAACCACAGGCCGGCCCGCCGCATAGCCACTTGATCGTGCCGCCGATTAAGAAGTCAACTTCCCAATCCGCCGCTTTCAATTCAATCGCGCCGGCCGATTGATACACATCGAGTAAAACGAGCGCGCCGTGACGGTGCGCGCGCTCGACAATAGCTTCAACATCGACGCGATACGAGCTGCGAAATGAAACATGCGAAAGAGCGACCAAAGCGGTTTCGTCATCAATCGCATCAAGAATTCGTTCTAGTGGAATTGTGATGCCATCATCCGTCGGCACAACTTCGACGCGCGCGCCGGCGCGAGTTTGGGCATCCCAAACGTATGCCATGGAAGGGAAATCCAGGGCGCCGGTGACGATCTTATTTCGCTTGCTTGAGGCAAAATCAAAACATGAGATGACCGATGAAAGGCCAATCGAGGCGTTCGGTTGAATCTGAACAGAGCCGGCATTGCCGCCGAGGATTCCGGCGAGGCGATCGCCCAGTTGCGCAGACATTTCCCACCAGCTGGTTGCCCAGGCA